>Ga0334889_1000046_pt1 | contig 181526 bp, 169 predicted proteins | sample GraSluR1_MG_2_FD_207222 | JGI IMG/M metagenome (GOLD analysis project Ga0334889, IMG submission 207222) | Sludge microbial communities from methane-producing bioreactor in Wageningen University, Netherlands - Granular Sludge_8_08-R1 | ecosystem: Engineered > Bioreactor > Anaerobic >...
GGGCACTTCGGCCGCCGACAGTGTGGATCTGTCATCGGCCTCGTGTGAGAGAGATGTGAGGTGAAGGAAAAAGAGAGCTGGTAGACATTAACTGTTGACTTCTATCATAGCAACCGCTTGAACAGCTCGAACGTCAGAAGCAGGAGGCGGAGAATCATCTTCTCCTGAAAAAAGGATTCGTTCTCTTGGCGCTCAAGCACTCAAGCTGTTTAAGCGGCTCAAGCTGTTTTTTTCTTAAAGTCCGATGGCGTTGCGCCCGATAAGATTTTCAATGCAGCAGGAGGAAAAATGGTGCGCAAAGGGGCGTCAGGACAGAAAAGCTCTTGACATGGTCTTTGCAAAAGTTTAAAGATTAATCATTAAATAGTTCAAATCATCAATCTTAGGAGGAAGGGGTCATGAAAAAGGTTTTGTTGTTTGCACTTGTCATGCTGGTCAGCATTGCGTTTGTCGGAGCCGGTTTTGCACAGGAAAAGGCGAAACCCGCCGCCGAGAAACCCGCGGTGGAGAAGCCTGAGCCCGCAAAAGACGAGAAACCGGCAGAGGCAAAGGATTCTGAAAAGGCAGCCGAGAAACCGAAACCGAAACCAGTTGCCGGTTTTGTCGGCAAGGTCACCAAGACGGAGTCGGTGTTCAAGACCATCACCGTTCAGCGCGGCAAGGACGAGGTGGCATTCGATGTCAGCGATGCCAAACTGAAAGGGTACAAGAATCTTGACGAGATCAATGTCGGCGATAAGGTTGCCATTCAGTACAAGAAAGGCGCCATGACGGTCGTCAAGATAGCGGGAGCCAAGAAGGCGAAGGCCGAGAAGAAAGAAGCCGTAGCGAAGCCGAAGAAAGAGAAGAAGGAAGCTGCGGCGGACGAACAGAAGCCGGCCGAAGAGAAGAAGCCTGCAAAGAAGGACAAGAAAGCCGCGAAGGACGAGAAGAAAGAGGAAAAGAAGGACGAAAAGAAATAACCTCTTAACTCAAGATAGTGTGAACATAAAAATCCCGCCTTCGGCAACGAAGGCGGGATTTTTATGTTTGAACAGGGAGCGGGATACATTCTGGTACAGCAACGAGAGGACCAACAGGGGACACTATTGCGAAAGACGAACCCCGACGAAGACCTCTACGGACGACCTGCCGCTGTACCGGCAATACGTCCTTGAGGAGGTGGATGAAGCGATGGCAGTACAGGATAAGTAACTTAATTGGAAGACCGGTTGTCAAGGCAATTAGCGACCGGTGCAAACAGGGGTGGCCGGTGTGTGAGCGGCAATTCTACTTCGATGTCTCCCACACTGTCCAATAGACCCAACAGGTCCTGTTCACTCCTGTCTCTATCCACTCCGATTTCTCACGTCGACAGAACCTTGCTGTGGTGATAAAGCGGGATTTGGTTTGCGGATAAGGGAACGACGCCTGTGGCGGGGCGTCCGTGTCTGGCGGATTGCGCTTAACTGCAGGGATGGTCCTGTGGAAAGACCATCCCTGCAGAGCTTTTTTAGAGTTTACCTACAAAAATGAAGGCGATAACGAGAGCGTAGATGACCAGTGATTCGATGAGGGCGAGGCCGATGATCATCGGGGCAAAGATCTTTCCCGATGCGCCCGGGTTCCTGGCAATGCCTTCAAGGGCTGCTGCCGCAGCTTTGCCCTGGCCCAATGCGCCGCCAAGAGCCGCGATACCGATCGCCGCGCCGGCGCCGATGGCCAACATAGCCTTCACATTTGAATCGAGGGGAGCCTTTGCAGCTTCCTCAGCCGCAAGCACGAAGCCGCAGGAAAGAACGAGGATCAGACCGCTGAGCATCAAAATGGACACAACCTTTTTCATCACTATTCACTCCTTTCTTTTTTGTATTCTTGCACCATTATATTAATGTTCATGGGAAACCGCACCTGCAAAATAGACCATGGAAAGCAGCGTGAAAACGAATGTCTGGACAAAGGCAACAAAGAGACCGAGGAACATGAAGATGACCGGTATCAGGAGTGGAACAAGAGCGAAGAATATGGCGGTAACGAGATGGTCGCCCGTTATGTTGCCGAAGAGCCTTATACCCAGTGACATGGGTCTCGCGATGTGGCTGATGAGTTCGATGGGGCACATCAGAATGCTCAGGATAACATTGGCGTACCAGGGCATCATGTCACTGATGAAGACGAATTGCCTCAGGTACTTGATCCCGTGCTCCCGTAACCCGTAAAAATGGGTGAGGACAAACACCGTGAGCGAGCAGGCGAAAGTCGTGTTCACATTGTCCGTCGCCGGCAGGAAGCCGGGGATGAGACCGGAAAGGTTGTTGAAGAGAATGAAAAGGGCCAGCGTGCCGATGATAAGCATGAACTGAGGTCCCCGCTCACCCATGTTTTCCTTGACAAAATTAGTGATGGCCTCGACGATGAGTTCGACGAGGTTCCTGAAAGTAAGCTTTTCGTCGGGAACGATCTGGTCTTCGAGTTTCTTCACCTGCCTGTAGCCGAGAAAAACGATAATAAGAAGAAAGATCGAAACAATGATCGCATTCGACACGTGCGGCGGCATTGTTTTCAGGAAAGGTATGAGCGACGCCCAGGTAAAAGCTTCATGCCCCATTATCTTGGCTCCTTTGTGAACTCGAACTGAAAAACGGTAGTAATTGACTTATCAAGATGGATACAAAGACGGTGGAAAGGCCGGTGAGAAAGTAGAAAGGCTTAACGTTCCCATAGACCACCACAACGGTGAGTATTCCCAGAAGAAGGAGGAATTTTGCGGGAAGCGCAAAGAAAAGGTCCTTCTTCGCGATCTCCTGTTTCAGGATCAGACGGGCGATGATGTTCTTCAGGAGGCGGAAGTTCAGGATGACGATGGCACTCGCCACCGCGAAACTGAAGAAGGCCATAAGGTCACGGGTAATGACCGCGATCCCGATGGAACCGAGCAAGAAAAGCGCCATGTTGCAGCGTTCAACCTGGGTTACGGTAATCTCCCTCATCGTCTTCCTTTTTGAGCTTTCTGTATGCCCGGTAGACCGCCTTGAAAGCGGCTATCATCCCAAAAATCATAAAAACAAAAGTGAGATAGGGATACGTGCCCAAATATTTGTCGGCGTAAAAGCCAGCCACAAGACCGATGACAACACAAAAACCCATTTCAAGACCCAGGGCGCTATAGTTCAGCAGTGTCCTGTAAATATCCTTCTTACTGTCTTGAAGAGTCATTTGTTACCCGCTTGCGGCTCTTTTTTTCTATCACAGGGAATGCATGATAGTCAACGTTATTTTTATGGTTGGAGATAATGGATTTGCGGGAGTGGAAAGGGTCTGAGGAGGCCGGGAGATCACACCCCCGGCTGCGGTATCCGCGCGGGCCTCCTGCGGCGATTGCCGCTGAGGAGCGAGCGGATTACCCCCTTTAGTTCTCCGAAATCGGGAGATTTGAGAAGGTAAGCGTCGGCCGACCAGCTCTTGAAGTCCTTTCTGAAGTCTTCGTAGGAGGAGTGAAGGATTACGGGAACGTCCTCGTATCTCTGGACGATGGGCCCCAGTACTTCCATGCCGTCCATCACGGGCATGACGATATCGAGGATGATGAGGCTGGGTTTGAGATGTTTGAGGACAAGGATTGCCTCAACTCCGTTTGAGGCGCGTCTCGTCGTGTAGCCCTCGTCGCCAAGTTCCTCCGCGAGGAGCCTGGCGAAATACTCGTCATCGTCGACGATCAGAATCGTTTTTCCATTGTCCAAGACCGTACACTCCCGACCATAAGATAACCTGGTTTCGGCCCTCTTAGGAAAAGCAAGATTCGTGCCCGAGGTCATCACGTGCGTAACATGCAGTAATAGCAGGTGTCTATCATGAGTGGCGGCCTTGCGCCTGTTTCGGTATGTGGGAATAATTGCCCCTGCCATGTCCCTTTTAGCCCCGTCTGGAGGGAAAAGGCGTGCTCGGTGACAACGTTGCGAAAGGAACTATGGTATACTTACGTTAACTGAGTTTTAAGCTTTGTCTGCTCTGGAAATGTATCCGGTTTGTTCGGAAGGCGATGCGGGGTGAGGGGCGCCCCGAAACATTCACGAACGGTCCTTACCGGGGAGTTCTGATGAAAAGCGGCGAAAACGGGTTTTACTCCCTGCATCCGGGTGCGCCCGAAGATGACCCGAAACCTCTCGGAAAAGGCGCACCGGCAGAGGTTTCGCTTGTCGATGCGGGTAGCATCGGCGTCTCAACAACAAAGAGGACTGCAACGGGAAGGCACGCCGGAGAAAGGCCGCCGGGCGGGCGGAGGCGTCTCGACAAGGCCTCCGCAGGGATCGTCGCCGGGCAGGGCGAGCGGGAAGAAAGTGGAAAGCCGTCGGATGAGTTGATGACATTCGCGGACGCCATCCCCGACGGTGTCTTCCGTCTCGACCGCAAGCTGAGGCATGTCTTCGTGAACAACGCGATGGCGGGTATTTTCCGAAGCGGCGGGGAGGGGCGCCCGGGCTCTCTCGACGATTGGGGCTTTCTGTCCGGCGAAGTGAAGGGCCGGGTAAAGAAGTCGGCGCGGAAGGCCTTTGCGAGTTCGTTGCCGCAGGAAGTGGAGTTGACCTGTGACGGGGAAGGCGACCGGTCGTACTTCAGCCTGCGTTTTGTTCCCGAGACCGGTAGGGCGGGAGATGTCGGCACCATTCTCGGTATCATGCGCGACATCACCTCGCTCAAGCGCAACGAGGCGGAGATAGAGACGGAGCATTCCTTCCGTGAGGCGATCGGCAGATCCCTGAGCATCGGGATCTGCGCCATCGATGACCATGGCAAACAGATATACGTCAACCCTGCTTTCTGCAGGATAGTGGGGTGGACGGGGGAAGAACTGCTGGGCAGCCGGTTTCCCTACGTCTACTGGCCCGAGGATGAACTCAGGAAGGCTCGAAGGATATTCCTGAATATCCGCCGCGGAGGGAGGGCCTTCGGTTCTTTCGAGGTCAGCCTTCAAAGACGGGACGGTTCGCGTTTCGATGCCCTTGTCATGTATTCCGCCTTCCATGACAACTCAGGCAAGCGGATCGGATGGATCGGCTCCGTGGGAGACATATCGGGCCTCAAGCGAAAGGAGAAGGAACTCCAACGGCTCAACAAGGATCTCGATGCCATCGTCAGGAAACGTACCGACAGTCTGCGGGTCCAGAACCGCAATCTCAGGGACATCCTCATGGGCCTCAACAAGGCGCAGGAGGAGCTTCGCCTGTCGGAGACCAGGGTCTTGCTGGAGAAGCAGCGCCTTGAGACCATTCTCAACGTGGTCCCCGCCGGTGTGATAGTGGTGGAAGGCAGAGAGGGGCGCATAGCCTACGCGAACCGGCGCGCCCGGGATCTGTTCGGAGGCGAGACCCCGTCCGACCTTGACGAGGTGGGCGATCTGGCCCGGCTGGAGCTCTTGAGGCCCGACGGTAAGGTCTGCCCTTACGAAGAGATCCCTTTAAACCGGTCCCTGTTCCAGGGCGAGACGGTGAAGGGCGAACAGATGGCCCTGATGAGACCCGACGGCCAGGTCATTCCCATTCTGGTCAACACGACGCCGTTTGTAGCGGGCGGCGAGATAGTGGGAGCGGTCGGGAGTTTCGTCGATATCACCAGGATGAAGATGTCCGAGGAGTCGATCAGGACCCTCAACGCGGAACTGGCCAAGAACCTTGTCCTCGTGGAGGACACGAACAAGGAACTCGAAGGCTTCGTGCATTCGGTTACCCACGATCTGAGGTCGCCGCTCGTCGTCATCAACGGGTTCAGCCGGAGGCTTCTCGACCTTAACGCGGAAGAGTTCGGGGAGAAGAGCCATGATTATGTCGAGTATATCAGGGAGACGAGTCAGAACGCATTGTTTCTTGTGAGGGATCTCCTGAGGCTTTTCAAGATCGCCGGCGGGGAGATGAACCGAACGACGGTGGATCTGGCTGAGATGTCCAGATCGCTAAGACAGTACTTCGGGGGTCTCTATCCCCGCAGGTCACTGAGGCTGATTGTTCCCGATACGTTATTGGTGACGGGCGACTACAGCCTTCTCAAGATCGTCATGGAGAACCTGCTGGACAATTCCTACAAGTTTACGGCCAGAAACGACGGGGAAGCTGTTGTCGAGATAGGTTCCAGGCGTGTGAACGAGGATCTTGTCGTTTTCGTCAGGGACAACGGGTGCGGGTTCGACGCCGCCCGCGCCGGGCGGATATTCGAGCCTTTTTCGCGCTTCCACAAGGAAACGGATTACAGGGGTAACGGGATAGGTCTTGCAACGGTGAAAAGGATCGTGCACCGCCACGGCGGGCGCATCTGGGCGGAAAGCCGACCGGGCAGGGGAGCAACGTTCTGCTTCACCCTGCCCGACTAGAACAGTAAGTGTCCCCGGTCGTGCCGACTTGGTGGACGCACGTCAGCCCCTCGTCACTTCTTCACGACCTTCTTCGCGTAAAGGTCGTCTTTCTCGTAGGAATAGGTCAGGGTAACCGTGTCTCCCGCCTTGATGTCCGCGATGCCCGCTTTCCTGCCTTTGACATGGACCGTCGTAGCCTCTGTTACGATGGCTCCGGCGACGATCTCCTGTCCGCCAACCATTGACGAGATCGAGATGCCCTTTCCGTTCTCATCGACGCCGATCACCTTGCCTGTCATCGACCGTGTCATTCCAGGGTTCATGGACATCGCTGTCGATGTCAGCAGAAAAAGAAAGAGCATTGCCAGGATGATACGATAGACCGATCTTCTCATAATTACCCTCCTTAGTCTTTTGCTGTCAGGGAGTTCTCCAGGCTCTGGCATACTCGTAGAACGACCGCAGGTTATCGATCGTCGTAACGAACCGTATGGCCTCCCTTCTTTCCTGAAGGACTATCATCCTCTCGCCCACCAGTTCGATGATGAATTCCCTTCCGTTGAGCTTGCTCCTGATCGTTTCGCCTTGTTTCGGCATGACTATCATGCTGTTTCCCTCCACTCTTGGATCGTGCGTGAACATTTTGTGTGTTCACCAAAGCAAAACGTGTACCACTGGTTTCTGTCGCCGTAATATCTGGAAAAGACAAGGGATAATTACCATTGCCGCAAGAGGCCACCGGGGCCTTTTGCCCCTCGACAGTGGTTTTATGCCCCAGCCCGTCCTTTACGATTCCAGGATAATCGGGTACAATGAAGTCTAGGGTGTCGCATGGTCCTGTCGCAAGAGCCGGCCCCGTCAGATGAGGATGCCGGCGGTCTGTGAGGAGCGTTTCCATGAAAGACAGGCTTCACAGGATACTGGTGATCGACGATGAGGTGAGGTGGTGTGATCTTCTCAGGGAGACGCTCGCCTCCGAAGGTTTCGAGGTTGCCGTCGCCGGTGACAGCTCCATGGCCTCGCAGCTCATACACGAGGTCGATTTCGACGTCATCCTCACGGACCTCAGGATGGACGGCAAGAACGGCCTGCAGCTCCTCGAAGAGACCAAAAAGGTAGCCCCCACGACGCCCGTCATCCTCATCACAGCCTTCGGGTCCATCGATTCGGCAGTCCAGGCGATGAAGATGGGTGCTTACGATTTCATAACGAAAAGCGGAGACATGAGCGAGCTTATCCTGGCTGTCGAAAAGGCCCTCGAGACAAAGGCCCTGAGGAAAGAGGTCCTTGGTCTGAAACGCAAGCTTGAATCCCGGTACAGCTTCCACAAGATGATCGGCAAGAGTCCTCTCATGCAGAGGGTCTACCAGCTTATCGAAATGGTTTGCGACACGTCGGGCAATGTCCTTATCACGGGCGAGAGCGGCACCGGGAAGGAGCTTGTGGCAAAGGCCATTCATTACAACGGTGCCAGGAAGAGCGGGCCTTTCATCGCCGTTAATTGTGCCGCCATTCCCGAGAACCTGCTTGAAAGCGAGCTTTTCGGATACAGGAAGGGGGCTTTCACCGACGCGAAGATCGACAAGGAGGGGCTCGTCATCGGGGCCGCCGGGGGCACCCTGTTCCTCGACGAGGTGACCGAGATGCCCACATCGCTTCAGGCCAAGATACTGAGGGTCATAGAGGAAAGGGAGGTCAGGCCGCTGGGAGGCACGACCTCATATGCGACGGATGTCCGCATCATCTCCACATCCAACCGGGACATCCAGTCGCGGATAGACCAGGGACTTTTCCGAAGCGATCTCTATTACCGGCTCCGGGTCATCGACATCGATCTTCCTCCTCTCAGGGAGAGAAAGGAGGACATCCCTCTCCTCGTCAGACACTTCCTGAATACCTTCAACAAGGACCTCAAGAAAAAGGTCAGCAACGTCTCCAACGAGGCGATGAGGATCCTGATGGACTACTCGTGGCCGGGCAACGTGAGGGAACTCGAGAATGCTATCCAGAGGGGGGTCACACTGTGCCGCGGCGAGACCGTCGTTCCCGACGATCTGCCATCCCTCATGACCAGGGCCAACAGCAGGTCCTTCCTCGACCGTGCCCACGAGAAGGGGAGAACCCTGGAGGACCTTGAGGATGAGTACATCAGAGAGGTCCTGGCCGAGGTCGGGGGAAACCGTTCCCGGGCCTCGGAGATACTCGGTATCGACAGGAAGACACTCTACCGCAAACTGAAGAACGAATAACCGGCGAACCTGAAAGGCCCGGGGCCCGATGGGGCACAATGCCTGCCTGACCGGGGTGTTTTGCCCCATAGTGCGAAGGGGAACCCGGGCTCGGCGGCACACCCTCCCCCACGATACTACACTGTCCGGCGTTCCTTCGCGCCTGCTTTCCATCTTCTGGCGTGTAAATTGCAAACTCGGGTCACGTTGCACATTCCCGGCGAGTCCCAGCGAGGCGGTTACACACTGTGCGAACCAATGCATCCATGGGAGAGAAGGAGGAACCATGGGAAGGAAGATGAGTTCTGTACGCAGGCGAATACCAAGAAGTAAGTTCGATGCTCAGGAAACACACACCTGTCCGCGCTGCAATACCTTTCTGATCCGCGAAAGGTTCTACGGCATGTATGCCCACATCTGGGTTTGGCGCTGCATCAAATGCGGTGAGATCATAGATGACGTGGTGCTCTACAACCGGCGCCTGCTCAAGAAGGCTGCCAGGGGAATCGATATAATGACCCTGATCCGATGATGCCGGGCCGACAAAGGCGCATCGCACAGGGGGACAGGTTTCGGTGACCGTCAAGACCTGCTATGGCTCCGACCGCTGGTCGCACGGGCGGGAGCGGGAAGCCGGTCATCCGACGGAAGCGTGATCTTTCTCCGGAAGGGAATCCTGCAATTGTGCTTCCACGAGCAAGGGGAGATGATCGGAGCCCATCTTCGCGATGATAGACCGGGGAACCCTGACGTTCCTGACGAGTATGTCCCGTGAAATGAAGACGTGATCCAGGCGAAGGAAGGGGGTAATGCTCGGCCATGTTCTCCTGGGCCGATGGTTGCCCGGGAGCGAGAGCTGGGCATCCGCCAGCTTTCGGGAAAAGCTGTGGTGGACGTAGGATCCGGGGGTTGCGTTCATGTCGCCGCAAAGGACCACCGGCGGGCGGCACCGGGGACTCTCCAGCCAGTCGGGACCGAGAAGCGTCGCCGACTGTGTCCGGCGCCTCACGGGCGTAACCCCCAGGTGGGTATTGATGACCTGGATGGACCGCCCTTCGATGTCGATTTCCACCCAGAGAGCTCCCCGGCGGGGCTCTTTGCGCCGCGAGGGGAGAGCGCCGGCCTTCACGGGCCGGATGGGGTATCTGCTGAGTATGGCGTTTCCGTAGCGCCCTCCCTGGATGTGGAGACTGGGATGGAAATGGAAGAACATATCCAGTTCACAGGCGATCAGATGCGCCTGGTCGACGCCGCCCGTCCTGCTGAGACCGACGTCGAGCTCCTGTAATGCCACTATATCGGGATGAAGTGCAGCGATGATCCGAGCGATTCTCCGGGGCATGTTCTTCCCGTCATTGCCGATGCAGCTGTGCACGTTGTAAGTCATAATGGAAAATGTCACGGGCGGGCGCATGGAGTAAGGATAGGTCAAAAAACGTCCGGGTGCAAGCATGAAAGGGCCGGAGGGGCAAGGACGGTCGAAGGGTGCCAGGGTAGAAGGCAAAGGAACAACGGGCACTTTCGGCCGGTGTGCGAATTGTGTTGACAACCGACACCCCTGGCGGCGTTTCCCTTGAACCAATGAGAATCCTGCGCTTGTGTGGCATTATTCCCCACCAGGAAGATTCCAGTCTTCAGCATTGCCGTGAACTATCCGGTTTCACAGGTATTCGAGAGAGTGGCATCCCCATTGCATCATTACGGGCCGTGGCCCTTGAGCAGGTCAGAGGGGAAGCAGACCCCTGCCTTTTTGGTGCGGGGCTCATTGAATAGTCAGAAAGGTGGGTGAAGATGGACATTCTTTCAAGGGAACAACTATACGTTTTGACCCAGTACAGGGGCGACGTGTGTGCCTCGGTCTATATGCCCTCATACAAGACCGGTCCGGAAAAGAGGCAGAACCAGATACGGTTCAAGAACCTTTTGAGAAAGGCCAGGCAGGCGATTACCGCAAAGGGTCTGCGGGCCAGCCAGGCGGACGAACTTCTGTCGGCGGCGATCCCCCTTGCCGGTGACGACCGCTTCTGGTCCGTTATTGACAGTGAGGGTTTCTGTGCATTCATATCCGGGGGTGATCTCTTCCGCTTCCAGCTTCCCGTCAGGTTCGAGGAGAAGGTCACCGTGATGGGAAGGTTCCATATCAAGCCTCTCCTGGGACTTATCTACGACGATAGTCATTTCTTCATGCTCGCCCTTGGCCTCAGTGGAGCCAGGCTCTTTCAGTGCTCCCGCTACAGTATGGACGAACTCATGATGGAAGGGGTTCCCAGGAGCTTCGAGGAGGCCATGCGATACAGCGAACCCCAGAAAGACCTTCAGCTGCACTCACATACATTTGCAGCGGGCACGAGGCGAGCCGTAATGTTCCACGGGCATGGCGGCGAGGCGGATGACAAGAAGGCCGACATTCTGGAGTATTTCAAAATGGTCGACCGCGGTGTTACGGGTGCGATAGGACAGGAAGGGGCACCTCTTCTCTTCGCCGGCCTCGACCATTTCTTCGGTATCTACAGGAAGGCCAACAGTTATCCCTTCCTTGCCGGCGGGAGCGTGGCCGTCAACCCTGACGACCTTACCGACGGCGAACTTCACGAGAGGGCGGCGAGAATGATGGATGTCCGCTTCCTCGGATCCCGGGACAGGGCGGTGAGAACGTATCTCGATCTTGCGGGAACGGGAAAGACGTCGGGCGACATTGAATCCATCCTGCCCGCGGCCTTTGAAGGCCGTGTCAATGCTCTTCTCATCGCGCCCGAAATGTCGAAGTGGGGGACCTTCGACCCCGCCAGCCTCAAGACCGATATTCACGACGAGCCGACGGGGAATGACGAAGACCTCTTTGACCTTGCCTGTGTTCACACATACCTGAAGGGAGGCGCGGTTTACGGTATCGCTGCGGGAACGGTGCCGGATATCCCGCCGGTCGCCGCCATCTTCCGCTACTGATCGCTGGGACACGGGCAGGACCAGAGGAGGTGAAAGCTGTGAAAATAGGGATCGTCGGCTCCGGCCTGGCGGGATCCATAACTGCCTACGCCATAGCCATGAAAGGCTTCGGCACGGAGATCGTCATGATCGACAAGGATGCATCGCGTGCCGGCCCACATGGTCGACGTGATCCTCCACGATCACAGGGCGATACTCACGGTCAGCGCCTTCCTGTCCGATGTTGAGGGGATTTCCGACGTGAACCTCTCGCTGCCCCATATCCTCGGGGGGCAGGGCATCCTGGCGCGTCTTCCTCTGCCGCTCGACGACCGGGAGAGGTCAGCCCTGAGAAAGAGCGCGGAGACGTTGCGCCTGGCGATCGACGACCTCGAGCGCGCGGTGCAATGAAAGAGTTTCATGGAAAAGTCGAGAACGAAAGGAGGTTTAAGAATGTTGCCGATCCAGAAGATACTTTGCCCCACGGATTTCAGTCGACACTCACAGGATGCCATCGAGGTGGCGCGAGAACTCGCGGTCTACTTTGAAGCCGAACTCATCCTGGTGAATGTCGCGCCCGATGTCCCAACCGTGGCATATGCCCCGGTGCCCACCAGCTTTGACGTCGGTGAGTACGGCAGGGAACTGATCAGGTCCTCGGAAAGTGCCCTTGAGGAGATCATCGAGTCCGTAAAAGGCGATGACCTGAAGATCCGGTCGGTTGTTCTGGAGGGAAATCCCTCCGACCAGATCACAAGAGAGGCGCAGAAGGACATGGTGGAACTCATCGTCATATCGACGCACGGCAGGACAGGTATCGACCGGCTGGTCTTCGGTTCCGTGACGGAAAGGGTGGTCCGGTTCGCGCCCTGCCCTGTGCTGGTCATCCCCATGCGCCCGACGGAGGAGGCAGAGGAGGTAGTGACTGAGCCAGTAACGGGGTCCCGTGTCGATGAGGTTCTGGAGTCTCAACTCGCGGAGCTCGGTGATATGCTGGATGCCATCAAGAGGAGAATAGAGGAGAGGAAGGGAAGTATAGACTCCATGTATCAGCGCCGCCTGGCCGAACTCAGGGAAAAGAGCGAAGAAGTGCAGAACAGGATGGGTCGCATCCGCGACTCCGGCGGAGAGGCCTGGGGAGAGATCAAGACAGGTTTCGGTGACCTTTGGGCCGCCTTTGACAGGGCCTTCTCAAAATTCAGGGAAAAGAAGGAGGGAGTGACGGAAAACATCGGGGAGGAGAAAAAGGCCTACGAGGAACGGTTGGGCGCCATGCTCGACGAATGGGGTTCAAAGATAGACGCGCTCAAGGAGCAGATAGAGATGTCGAAGGGCACCTCCCGGGACCTTTACGTCAGATACGTCGGGGACCTGAAAGAGAAGCAGCGGATTGCCGGTGAGAAACTCGCCGAGTTCAGGCGGTCCGGCTCCGATGCCTGGGGCACCATGAAGAAGGGCGTCGACAAGGCCGTTGAAGACCTGGGGGAGGCGATCAGGGAAGCGGTGTCGGCTTTCAAGGGCAAGGGGTGAGGATAATGAGAATAGTTGTTTTCGAGCTCGACACGTGGGAAAGGACCTTCTTCGAGAAACTTTCCTCTGCATATGACGTCGGGTTCGTCGAAGAATCGTTGACGGCTGACAACGTGGAGGCTTACGCGGACGCGGAGATAATATCTCCTTTCATCTATTCGACCCTTAACGGCGACGTCCTGGGCGGGATGGTCGACCTCAAGCTGATCGCCACGCGCTCGACGGGCTACGATCATATCGACATCGATTCTTGCACGTCCCGCGGAATTACGGTGAGCAACGTGCCCAGCTATGGAGAATGTCCCGTTGCGGAGCATGTATTTGCCCTCTTGCTTGCCGTTTCCCACCGGATCGTCGGTGCGGTGGACAGGACGAGGAGAGGGGATTTTTCTCTCCAGGGGCTGCAGGGGTTCGATCTGTGCGGCAGGACCATGGGTGTGGTGGGTACGGGGAACATCGGCCGCCGCGTGATGGAGATCGCCAGGGGGTTTGGCATGCAGGTAGTGGCCTTCGATCTTAAACCCGACACGAAGTTTGCAGAGAGCATTGGGGCCAGGTACGCATCGATGGACGAGCTTCTTTCCACGGCGGACGTCATCACCCTGCACGTGCCCGGCACGCCCGCCACGGAAAACATGATCTCCGACAGACAGTTCGCCATGATGAAGAAGGGGGTCGTCCTCATCAATACCTCACGCGGCGGTGTTATCGACGTTCGCTCCCTGCTCAACGCTCTTTCCGATGGGAAGGTCATGGCGGCAGGCCTGGACGTTCTTCCCGAAGAACCGGCCATACGGGAGGAAGCCGAGCTGATAAAGAGCCTTTTTCAGAAGCGCCATTCCCTGGAAGACCTGATGGCCAACCACATACTCCTGCGCCTCCGCAACGTTATCGTCACTCCTCACAGCGCGTTCTACACACGGGAGGCCATCGAGGTCATTATGGATACGACGATCGGGAATATCCGGTCCTTCATGAACGGAACACCCCGGAACGTTGTTCGGCCAACCGGTAAGGCCTGAAGGAAGCACAGGGGAACGGCCTTCCGGTATCGACAGGTTATTCCTGTGCCGTCCCGGCATGGGAAACCCGGGATAGGAGGGTGTTGGTGAAGCAAATAACGCGAGGGCGGAAATGAGCGAGATACGACAGGACAAGACGACGGGACAGTGGGTCATATTTGCCTCAAGCCGCGGCAGGCGTCCCGACCAGTTCGAATGCGAGGGGAAGGATGAAAGAGAGTTGCCGCCGTACGACCCGTCCTGGAGAATTCATCATTCGTCGCTGTTGTTCCCTATGCCGCCGAGGTTCCTTTCGAGGTCTGGATCTTGCCGATCGAACATCAGGCAAGTTTTGGACAGATATCTGACCGGGCGAAGCAGGACCTTGCCGCCGCCATGGAGGACATACTCGGCAGACTCCATCGGCACTTCAGCGATCTCAGCTACAATTACGTTATCGTGACTTCTCCCCAGTACAGGGCGAGGGAGCCGCAACTGCACTGGTACCTGCAGATACGCCCGCGCCTGACCACCCGAACCGGTTTCGAGATCGGCTCCGGTATCAGTATCAACCCGTCGCTTCCCGAAGCGGATGCCGAGGCCTTGAACTCCCTGAAGTAAGAGACCGGGGTGAGAGACATGGAAGGAAGGCCTGCTGTATGGGCACCCGAGGCGTAAGAAGGAGATGGCGGCACTCGTAAACCGTCAAGAGCACAAACTTCCAGGCCGTGGAAGAGATTGCCAGGAAGTGGGGGTGACAAAAATGTTGCAGATAACCCCACGTCTATGCTATAAAAATCAATCTCAGGGCCGTTAGCTCAGTCCGGTAGAGCAGTTGACTCTTAATCAATTGGTCCAAGGTTCGAATCCTTGACGGCCCACCAAAACATCCTGATTCCTCGCTATTCACGCTTGAGGCATCCTCCAATGTGATTTGTGTGAGCGTTACCCCGCGTGTTCAACGGCAAATAATCGTGGCGTGTCTTCCCGGCTTCTTGTGTGCTACCTCGGTTTCCTGGCGAGCCGGGTGTATCTCGCCGACAATCTCCTGAGTTTTTCAACGGCGGCTTCGTGTTCTTCGATCATCTGTTCCAGTTCACCCTTCAGTCTGTCCGTCATTGCCATCGCCTTTTGCATTTCCGCTGTGACCCTTTCCTTTCCTCGAGCCCACAGGGACCCATGCAACGACGTGGCCGATTCTTCTTCCGTAGCGGTGTGGCTGTTCGATATCCCGGCGGCAGACTCCGAGACTCTGCCGGCCGCTGCCTCAGCTTGTCCATTGTCGCCAGATTCTCTGCGGGGTCCTCCGCGTTCTTCTTTGAGCAATGAAAGGGATCCTGATCTCAGTTTCATACTGAACTCTCCTTTTCGGTCATCGGTTTTTCGGAGATCAATGGAGGTTAGACAAGCGAAGGGGGCAGGACCTTAACCCCCTTCAGCGTCCACGTGTTCCCGACCAGGACTACCGGATACGTGGCTCTGTGCACAACCTTTTCAGCACCGCTTCCAAGGAGGTGGGCCTTTGCCTCAAACTGCTTTGCGATGTCGTAGGCCTTCTTCGGGGCATTGTCGGAGAACCTTGAGAAATCGGTGGGTACCAGGATACTCTTCGGTGCGAACATACGTGTCTCCTTGTGGGGTGTTTACGCTTCCAGCCGCGGCAGGGCCGCATAGGCCCATGCCGGGGGAAGGGGAATTGCCTTTCGGCGTGCGGGTGTCTTTCGAAGGAGCGGGAGGTATACCTTGACCGTGGTGCCGTGCCCCGGCCTGCTTTCGACGTTGATGCTTCCGTTATGCCTTCTGATGGTATGGTAGGTGGCGGTCAGGCCCATGCCCCGGTATACCCCCTCCTTCGTCGTGTAGAAAGGCTCGAATATCCTTGATAGTGTTTGTTCATCCATGCCGGCTCCGGTATCCGAGACGGAGACAAAGGCGAATGTCTTCCCGCCGCTTCGACCTGTTCTGTCCCCGAGATTTCCGGGAAATCTTGCCGAGCCGGTTTGAATCGTGAGGTTTCCCCCCGTCGGCATGGCTTCCTGCGCGTTTCTGATAAGGTTGAGGACACCGAGCTCGATCTCAGCCAGGTCGATCATGACGGGCAGTTCCTGGTCCGCCAGCACTATCCGGGTCTCGATGCCCCCGATCCCGTGTTGGGGCAGCAATATCTGTATGTTGCGGATGACCTCCTCCAGATTCACTTCTTTCTGTTCCGTCCTCCTCCTTTCCGTGAAGGGCGGAATGCTCTTGAAGGGATACTGATGCACGTCATGTCTCATCACGTCGCCACCTCCTGAAGACGGTATAAGACCTACTCTAGCCGAGCTTGTTGTGAGGCCAGTCTCTTTATCGCCTGGATGGCCATTTCGAATTCCCGGGACTTGTCGAAGAAGAAATCAACTCCGGCTTTGATGCACCTCTGTTTGTATTGCGGGTAAGGGTAGTTCGTGAGCATGATTACGACGGGGCCCGGTCCGTCGCGCCTGACGTATTCCAGCACGTCTACTCCGCAGCCTCCGGGCATCTTCATGTCAAGCACGACGACGTCGGGCTTCAGTCGCTGTATCCCGCTTATGGCGTTCTGAACGGTGTCGGCATGCCCCACGACCTCGACATCATCGAGCTGCGAAAGGAGCATGGACAATCTCTCCCGGACCAGATCCGAATCGTCGGCAATGAACAGCTTCACGTCGTTTTTCCTCTCTTCATCGTTCAGGTTACACAATCGTCATGAGGAAGTGAATCGGATTGCCACCAAATTTCTTGTAGGAATTATGCACGTGGACAGGTAAGAAACGGTCTCCCGGAAGGGGGACGCGGGGTGCTACTCGACGAGCCGGTTTTTCATGGCGTAGCGGGTTAGCTCGACATTGTTCGTCATCCCCATCTTCTCGAGGATGCGGGTCCGGTAAGTGCTGATGGTCTTCACGCTGAGCGCCATCTCTTCCGCGATCTGAGATATCGTCCTGCCCGAGGCTATGAGCAGCATCACCTGGTACTCACGGATCGAAAGGCCGTCGTGGGCAGGGGTTTCGGCACCCAGCGTGGAGGCCAGTTTCTCCGCGAGGGCAGTGCTGACATATTTGCCGCCCCTGATAACCTTCCTGATGGCGCCCACGAGCTCTTCGGGGGCACTTTCCTTGTTCATGTAGCCCGACGCTCCTTCCTTGAAGGCCCTGACGGCATACTGGTCTTCCGGGTGTATGGTCAGCATGAGGACGGGCAGTTTCGGGTACATGCGTTTAATTTCCGAGAGCAATTCCATCCCGCCGCGGCCGGGCATGGTGATGTCGAGCACCACAGCATCCCAGGCGTGTGCGTGGATGAGGTTCATCACCTCGCCATCGTTGCGTGCTTCTCCCACCACGGCGATGTCCTGCTCGTCCGCAAGAATCTGCTTCAGCCCCTTTCTCACCACAGGATGGTCATCGGCTATGAGGACCTTAAGCATGGCATTCTCGCTCCCGCTTCGAAGGTACCATCACCGTGACCACGGTTCCTCTTCCTTCGCTGCCGCTGAAGACCACGTGGCCTCCGAGAAGAAAGGCCCGCTCGCGCATCCCGATGGTCCCCAGCGATCCCGGGTTCGAAATATCGCGCTCCGTGATGCCCATGCCGTCATCCTCGATCTCCATGACGATCATGCCCCGCTCCTCCTGAATATTGATTGTAACATGCGCCGCGCGGGCGTGTCGAATAACATTCGTCAATGCCTCCTGAAGAATGCGGAACAAAGCCGTCGAGAGCTCCGGGTCGAGAGCGGCGTCACTGATGCCCGACGTGAAGCGGCAGTCGATCCGGCTTCGGTTCCTGAAATCCTCCACGAGCCATTCGATCGCCGCCATGAGACCGAGGTCATCGAGTACCCCCGGCCGCAATTCGGTGGAGATCCTGCGCACCGTCCTGACCGTGTCGTCCACAAGATCCAGCATGGGCGTCACCTTGTCGATCAGGGACTGCCGGTTTTCGGGGGGCCTCGTCGAAAGCCAGGAAAGGTCCATCTTCAGCCCCGTCAATGCCTGGCCAAGCTCGTCATGGATCTCGCGGGAAATCCTTCTCCTCTCCTCCTCCCTGACGGATTCGAGACGCGCGGAAAGCTTTCTCAACTGCTCGTACGCCGCGTTCACCTCGCGGGTCCTCTGCTCCACGCGGGACTCCAGCCCGTCGCGGGCGCTCTGCAGCTCCTCCTCCACTCTTTTCCTCTCAGCAACCTCCGCCATGAGGGACCGGTTCATCTCGGCGATCTCCCTCGACCTTTCCCTCTCCTCCCGCGACACGGTTCCGCGGGCAAACCAGGACAGGCCCGCCAGGGCGAAGAAGATGATGAGTGCAATGGATGCGTATATCTTGAAGCGGACCTGCCACTGCTTCAGAACGGAAGCGGTCGGAACGCTGGTCGCCACAACGAGCGGTCTTCCCTCAAGCTTCCGATACGCGACAAGACGCTTGACGCCATCGACCCAGTTGTCGGACTGGTATTCGCCCGACGGAGACAGGCCGAGGGGCGATCTGAAGAGTCTCAGCCTCTCGAATGACCTTCGGAGGTATTCCTCCTTCATCGGCTGACGAAGGATCAGCGTCCCGTCCGTGCGAAAAACCGCGACGGCGCTGTCCTCGCCGAGGCCGATCGTGTCGAGGAAGTTCGTGAAGTCATCGACATCTATGGCCGCCACGAGGGAACCCAGGAACCTGCCGTCCCTTCCGTCGATCCTGTGGCTGACGGTGAAACTGTACTTTTTTGTGACCTTGCCCTTGACGACGGGTCCAATGTGGAGCCGCACTCCCTTGTCCCTGTGGTGTGCAACGTATTCCCGTTCCGAGTAGTTCATTCTCTGTGAAGGGTATTGTGTCGAGTCCATGAGGAGATCGGCCTTGTCGTCAAGAAGCCAGAGAGAGCCGGGGTCTGGAAGCGTCTCGGCGGCCCTTCTGAGCCGCTTCCATTCCTCCTGAGACGAGGCGGCCGCCCGGATTCCTTTCTCCTCAATCCTCGCAACCCTGCTGTGCAGGATCGCCTCCGTGGAGTCGATCGTCCTTCTCACTCTTTCCTCCAGCGTGATGGCCGTTTTCTGCAAAACGATCCTGGCGCTCTCAAGGGTCCTTGTGTAGTCGAGCCTCGCCGTGAACCAGAGGGTAAGGCCATCCACGATAAACAGAAGAAAGAGGATGCCCATCAACTGCATCCCGGAAGAAAGATGGTATAGCCGTCTTTCTTTCACCATGGAATTCCTTGAGTTCGACAATGACCGATTGGTGATAGTTTCCTTATATACTTTTATCATGGTTTGCTGAATATTCCAACCGCTGTTGGTTTTGGGGCAGCGTGGACGGTTGCGGATACGCTTGCTACCGGATATCCGGCCTTCCGCGCCTGTCATCGAAAAGGACTGCACACCCATCCGGATCGTGACCCTGGTGCGTGCAGTCTGCGCTTTATTGATTGCAGGGATACCCTTAATCTTCAGCCGCTATTGTGCGATAAGACAATTAAAGATCAAGTAACACTATCGCCTTCCTGATGTGATCGATGAAGGCAGGCTGATGTTCGTGATGACAAGGAATTGCGTTTTCCTGTTTTATTACCATAGTATTTCATATGCTCTGACACATCGGCACTCTTTATGACCGTAAGGAGACCAGATGAAAGACGCGTCGAAAAGGAATCAGGCGGCACTCGAAGAGATATCCATTCTCAAGCGAAGAATCAGGGAGCTGGAGGAATCCCAGGCCGGGCGGTGGCAATCGGAAGAGGTTTTCAGGGAGGCCGGGGATTCGTTAAGGGCCTGTCTGGAGAACGCTCCCGATGGTGTCTACATCATGGATATGGAGGGCAATTTCCTGTACGGCAACCGCAAGAGCGAGGAAATCATCGGCCGTGGCAGGGACGAACTCATCGGCAGGAGCTTCCTTGAGATGAACCTCCTGTCGGAAGCAAGCTTCTTCAAGGCGGTCGAGTTGTTTGAGGCCAGCACGGAAGGGAAGGCGACCGGTCCCGATGAGATCGAGCTTGTCAGCAAGGATGGGCGCCTTGTCCCGGTGGAGATCAACACGAGCGTGGTCCGGTACATGGGCCAGACGGTTGTCATTGGTTTCGTGCGCGACATCAGCTTTCGCAAACGGGCTGCTCAGGATATCCTGATGGAAAAGGAGAAGCTCAAGACCCTTCTCGACAACGCCCCCTTCGGTATGCTTCTCGTCGACAGGGAGGACCGCGTTGTCTACATGAACACCCATTTTACTGACCTTTTCGGATATGACATGTCCGATGTACCCGACGTGGGGACATGGTACAGAAAAGCCTATCCCGATACCGGGTACAGGGATTCGATCGTCGCGGCGGCGAGAGAGGACCTTGGGGACACAAGCCCCGGGGCGAGGAAATCGCGGGTGTTTACCGTCACCTGCAAGGACGGGACGGATAAGGTTGTAAGCCTTGTCGTGTCTGTACTGGCCTCCGGTGACTACCTGATGAGCTGCGAGGACATCACGGAAATGAGAAGGCTCGAATCCCAGCTGCGCCACGCCCAGAAAATGGAATCGATAGGCACTCTGGCGGGGGGCATCGCACACGACTTCAACAATATCCTCTCGGCACTGATGGGATACGCCTCGCTGATGCAGATGAAGATGGACAAGGACAATCCTCTGCGGCCCTACCTGGACCAGATCCTGTCGGCCTCCCGGAAGGCGGCGGACCTGACTCAGAGCCTTTTGGCTTTCAGCAGGAAGCAGCCTGTGACCCTTTTGCCCCTGGACGTCAACAGCACGATAGGATTGACGAAGAAGCTCCTCAAGAGGCTCCTGACCGAGGACATCGATCTTCATACCATCGTAACCCAGGATGACACGGTGGTCATGGCGGACAGGTCGCAGGTGGACCAGATCCTCTTCAATCTTGTCACCAATGCGAGAGATGCCATGCCGAAGGGAGGCACGCTCACCATCAGGACCGATATCGCGGACATCGATAACGGGTTCATCAGGGCCCATGGGTTCGGCAGGGCGGGACGGTATGTGATGATAACCATCTCGGACACAGGTCATGGCATGGACGAGGCGACGCAGCGGAAGATTTTCGACCCCTTCTTCACGACAAAGGAGACCGGCAAGGGCACAGGACTCGGCCTCGCCACGGTGTACGGCATAGTGAAGCAGCACGAGGGATACATCACCGTGCAAAGCGAGCCGTGCCGCGGCAGCACCTTCCGCATCTATCTTCCCGTGGTACAGGCGAAGACGGACCACGGTGAGGAAACGTCAGTTCCCATCGCCACGGGGACCGGGACGATTCTCATCGCCGAAGACAACGAAGAGGTGAGACGGTTCATGCGGGAGGCCCTCCGCGAATACGGGTACAGGACCATTGAGGCCGTGGACGGAGAGGACGCCGTCGACAAGTTCAGGGACCACGGGAACATCGACCTTGTCATTGTCGATTCCGTGATGCCCAAAAAGAACGGACGTGAGGTCTGCGAGGAGGTGCGCCGGATGGACCCGCGTGTCCGGGTGCTCTTTACCAGCGGATATACGAAGGACGTTATTCTCGAAAAGGGGATAGAGGACAAAGAGCTCGATTTCATCGCAAAACCCCTGACGCTTGACAAACTTCTTCAGAAGGTCCGCGAACTCCTGATAGCCTTCTGATCTTCCTTAAGTCAAAGCCGGAGCCGGCGATAACATATCGAAGGATTCCAAACAAGGCTTAAGGTTGGGTCGATCATGACGGTGACGCTGGTAGTGCTTGGTCTCGTGGCTGTTTGTGTCCTCCTGTACTTCCTTTACCGGGGGAAACAACCGGCCGCGGCTGCTGGAAGGCTCTCAGACAGAGTCCCTGCTCTCCATCCCGGGCAAGAGGCCGAACCACGACCGTTCGACCGTGTGAGACCGGATTGGGAAGAACGGTCGGTTATCCTGGAGGCCTATCCCGTTCTGGGTGAGATCCCCTACGTGTCCGTGCGGGAAGGTCTTTGCCCTGTTCCTTATTATCTTGTCGACGATGCCATCAAGGAGACACTCCGCCGCAAGGTCTCAGGCCTGCCCACCGTGTCGACGGCATCGCTCAATCTCCTTCGTCTTCTCCAGGATCCTCAGTCCAATTCGGGGGAGGTGACCACCCTTGTATCAACGAACCCGGCTTTCTCGGCAAAGATCCTCCGGACCGTCAACTCGGCATACTTCGGCCAGGCCGAAAAGGTGACCGCGATAGGAAGAGCCATAACGCTCCTTGGATATAACAACGTACGGTCCCTTCTCGTGGAGGATATGGTGAACAACACGATCCCGGCCGTGCGGGGGGACGACCGGCAGCGGCATGTGAGGCTGTGGAGCCACTCCGCCGTCGTCTCCGTATGTGCGGGCCACCTGGGCAGGTCGCTCTTCGGGCTGCCCGAATACGCTCTGGGGACGATGGGGCTCCTCCATGACATAGGGAGATACCTCTTCCCGCTCCTTGAAAAAAGAGGAGACGCAGTACCGGACCTGCCGGCGCCCATCAGGGAGGACAGACAGTACCGCATCAACCACGCCGCCATCGGGGCGGTCATTGCCCGCAAGTGGCAACTGCCTGATACCGTTGCCGACACCATCGAGCACCATCACGCGCCATGTTTCTCCCCTCCGGAGACCATCCCCGAGAGTGTTGTGCAACAGGCCTTTCTCGTCTGCCTCGCGGACCTCATCTGCAAGACCCTGGGGTATTCCGGTGAAGACGAGCAGGTATTGCCTGTGAGGAAGGAGTACTACCGGAAGTTCAACCTTAGTGACAACATCGTCGACCTCATCACCCCGGCCCTCATCCGCGACATGGAGAAGGCCCGCCAGACGGTCGAATCGTACGCGGGAGGAGCGTAGGACACGTCCCTGTGCGAGAACCCACCGGTCTCTGCCGTATCGGAGCGCAGGGGGTATCGCTACGACACATGACACCACGGTGGATATCGTCGGTGATATCAGATCTCCAGATTCTTGTACCAGATGTTCATGCTCTCTATTTGCCCTGATATGTTCGTGTTGTTGATCATCCTTCCGCCGTACCGGTAGCCGCATCGGGCGAAGGTGAGGTTCATCCCCGGAGAGGATGACCTGGCTATGGTGTACGCCGTCCTGATTCGTTCGGCGCGCATTGCCTCTTCCATTGCCCGGAGAAGATGAACGGACAGGCGGTATCCTCTCCACTCGGGCAGGGTGGCGAAGTCGGTCATCTCCACGTTTCCGCACTCCCTGTCCATTTCCGCGGAAGACAGGGCGATAAGGGTTCCCACCGCTTCGATCCCGAAATACCGGACATGTGTTTCCATGGTTTCGCGAAGATAGGAAGGGTCGTGGATGGGGAAGGGATAGGACGGAAAGACCGTTGAGTAGATCTGTGCCATCCTGGAGGTATCGTTGCGGGAACACAGGCGCAGGAGGAAGCCGTCAGGAAGCGCCGCCGGGGGTGACGCGGAATCCTTCAGGTAAAGATCGAGCAGGCTGTCGAGCACGGAGCGGTTTTCCTCGCGGGTCCGCTCGCAGGCCAGATAGAATCCGAGAAAGGCTGCATCCTCAGACCCGTTGTAGAAACCGGGAATACGGGCTTCCACCTGGAAACCGTGACGGAGGAACGCTTCCTGTGCAGAATCGGGCACCTTCGCGAATATCTTGGAATAGCCTTTTTCGGTCGCCTTTGCGATAAGACTCAAGGCCACCTTCCCGGGATCTGAAGCACCGAGCTTCATAAGGTAGATCCTGTCGTTGGAGGGGCCGTGCTGGATGAGACAGTCCTCAAAACGCTCCACCCTGTCGACGTGTCTCTCAATCATCGTTCGACCGTCTGCTATGCCTCTCGTTGTCTGCGGGGACCAGGGAGATCGTGTCGTCGTAGTCGGCGAGGAGCCCCTCGATCCCTATGCTCGTATGTTCCACGCTGTCGTCGAGTTCGAGCTGGAGATCGCATTGGGCGCAATTCCGGTCGCAGAAGACAGGTTCATAGGAATCAGGTTCCTTGTATGTCGTTATAACGCCTTCGTAATTTCTCAACACCACCTTGTTTGTTGACCATGAGATCAGGTAGTGGGGCATCACGGGGATCTTCCCTCCGCCTGCCGGTGCATCGATCACGTAGGTCGGCACGCAGAACCCGCTCGTATGTCCGATGAGACTCTCCACGATCTCTATGCCTTTGCCCACGGGTGTGCGAAAATGGCTCAACCCCTCGGACAGATCGCACTGGTAGAGATAGTACGGCCTGACCCGGTTGGCCACCAGTTTATGGACCAGTGACTTCATGATGCGGGGACAATCATTGATGCCCGCCAGAAGTACGGACTGGTTGCCAAGGGGTATGCCCGCGTCGGCGAGTTTCGCCAGAGCTCTTCGGGAGGAGGAGGTCAGTTCCCGTGGATGGTTGAAATGCGTGTTGATCCAGAGAGGGTGATGTTTCTTGAGGATGCTCACCAGATTGTCGGTTATGCGGTAGGGGAGCACGACGGGTGTGCGCGTTCCGATGCGGACCACCTCCACGTGGTCGATGGCATGAAGCTCGGTAAGGATCCAGTCGAGGTAGTCGTCGGACAGCAGGAACGGATCGCCTCCGCTGAGCAGAACGTCCCGGACCTGCCGTGTCTCCCGTATATAGTTGATCCCGGCCATTATCTGGGAACGGTCGGGAATGCTGTCGCGGTCGCCCACGCGCCGCTTCCGGGTACAGTGGCGACAATACATCGAGCAGGTGTTGCTGACGAGGAACAGCACCCTGTCTGGATAGCGGTGAGTGATGCCGGGGACGGGGCTGTCTTCGTCCTCGTGGAGCGGATCGGTCATGTCGTGGGCACCGATATCCATCTCCATCACGGAAGGAAAGCTCTGCTTGAAGATCGGATCGTGTTCCAGGTCCTCCACGTCAACAAGTGAAAGGTAATACGGCGTTATTGACATGGGGAAGCGGCTGATGGTGTGCTCGTACTGTTCACGCCGCGCGTCATCGAATTCAATTCCGAGAAGTTTCTCCAGAGTCGTGAGATCGCGGACACAATGTCTGACCTGCCATCTCCAGTCATTCCAGAGAAGTGGCTGTGCCATATCTTTGATCGTGGGAGCAGTCTGGTTTCGGGGCCTTGTCAAGTGCATCGTTTCCTCCTTTAGCGCAGAACACCGCTTTTCGAGGTGCCCTCCACGTGCTTTCCGGCCCCGGAAAAAGGGCCTTCTCCTTGTGTCGGGTTGCCGAATGTCTTTTGACACCCACTGATATATACCCCGGAAGACCCATGCTTCTCTGTCAAACAGGTTACTTTTGTCAGAAGAAAGAAGGAAGTTGTTGACTATACCGACGTCCGGACAATGCCGTGGAGGCCCGGCATTGTCCATCACGGCACAGGGACGGTTGAGCCCATTTAATCGAGGACCCGGGGTTTGGACGGTGGCGAAGGTGCCTCCTGCCGCTGTTTCACCGTCGGAGCGGACGATGCCGGGGCTTCCGTGTTGAGCCTCATCGGCGCGATAACCGGGGTTAACGGCCTGCCCGCCAGATCGGGATAGGGCTGCGGTGAAAAACCCTTCATCTTCGGCGATGCCGGAAGCTTGGCCTCATCCAGATTGAGGATATAGGCCAGTTTCTTCCGGTCCGCATACAGGGGCGCCCAGAGGTCGGGGAAATCCGTTATGTAGGATGACACGAAACTGTTGCCCTCAGGCATTAGCCCCCCCTGCTCCAGGAGGTAGTCATATGTTTTGGCATCCGCCGCCCCGCCGGCCATGACCAGCGCTTTCAGGGCCGGGGAAATCCTGGCGACAGTGTTCCATTTCACTGCAAGCGGGTACTGTTTCTTCAGCTTCATGACCTCTTCGGCAACCTCGAGTGCCAGTTGAGGATGCCCCGTATTGACAGCCAGCATACCGTATTCCATCAGACGCCGGAGGGCTATCACAAGGTTCATGTTGTCGGTAAATCCGGCTACCGTAGGGATTGAAAGCGGGATCTGCCTGCCTTCACGCTGGATAACACAGGTGATCTCACTGCCGATGGGGAGGTCACGTGTAGAAACGTCGTCCACGGAAGCTACGGGTTTGCCGTTAAAGAGCTTGACGATGTCCCCTTTACGGAGCCCCGATCTTGCTGCCGGCCCTTCGGGATTTACGGACGTCACAACGATTCCTCTCTCGCCTTTGTCGACGCCGACTCCGATCATAGATCTCTTTTCCGCCTTCAGGAGGATGTCTTTGTGGAAGAGAAGCAACGAGCCGACGTCCTTGAGGGGCAGGCCCCGCGTCCAGAAATCAGCATACTTCTTTGAGTCCCGCAAATCTTGTTGCAGGGGAGAGAGGCTCACGGCTTCCTGGATCTTCCGGACTGCCGCCGAATGGAACCCGGCGGCGAGAAGCTCTCTTCCCTCGTCCAGTGCTTGAGCGGCCCGAATCATTTCCGGGGTGGCCGCCTTCATTGTGTGCACTTTTTTGTCAACCAGGGTGTACCAGGCGCCGGCCTGCTGAACGAAGACCGCAGAGGGGCCTTTTTTCTCGTCGGCAAACCGTTTTTCCTGAACGTAAACAATCTTTTTCCCTTTGAGAATCACGTATTCTTCCATGCAATTGCTCCAGGCTTTCAGGATGCTGTTGTCCGGGCCGAAGGCAATGGCCAGGCCCCCCGAGGCGAATCCGGGAGGTGTTTCCATCTCCTTCCAGGTGGTCGTATCGAGAATCTTGAATTGTCCGCGTAACCCTCCCCATACGGCCGCAAGCGAACCGTCGCGATTGAGATACAGCCCTTCTGCCTTGTCCAGGTTGCGGACCAGCGAAAAATTCTTCGCGTCGAAGAGCCATGCCGTTCCGTTCGAGCACCACGCACCCAGATAGCGATCGGACAGTTTCAACTGCTGCAGGACGCTCTCTTTCCTGTGACAACTGTCGTGCATGGCGGGTACGGGGATCTTTTTCCCTGTCGTGATGGAGTATGCCTCCGTTACGCTATCCATGACCTGTCTGCCTCCCTCGTCCCGGCGACGATAGGTTGTCCCTACCAGGGTCTTGTTGTCCGGCATGATCTGCATTGCCGTGCTGGACATGTAGACGGGAAACGTCCGGAGGATCTTTCCGTCGCTTGTCTGCACGATGGATACACGCGCTTTTGAAGTGTCTATCAACCCTTTCCCGTCCCAGGGGCAATTGCAGACGGCGATGTAATTGCCGTCCGGAGAGACGGTCATCGCCCGCATCGATTCGCGAATATCGCGGTCCAGGGGATGTCTGACAAAACCGTTCTCTTTTCTGTCGAATCTCCAGAGTTCGAAGTCATCAACGGTTGTTCCGGGTTTGGGCGATCGCGCCATTTTCGCCACCATCCAATTGCCGTCCCTGCTGAAGGTGTGGTTGATCCTCGTATATTTTTTCATGTCCGGGGAGGACATGAAATCTTCATATTTCACGGGAGCGGCTGCCTTCCCTGTTTCATCCGTCCCTCCGAAAACCCGGTCGAAGAACGATGTTTCCCCATAGACGGCCTTTCCTCCCCCAAAGGGGAATGGCGACAGGAAACAGGCAGCCGCCAGCATGGCAACGATTGGCAGGTGCCGGAAGCACCCTGGATTCACGAATGCAGTTTTCCATAATCCCGAAACCGTTGCTCTGAAACATCCATGGGAATTCGAAATAAACGTCATGATACCTCCTTGTGGAACTTGATGACCCTTCTTTATCGAGGGACACCGCTGTCATGGGTTACGAGCGGCCTGCCCTCCAACCCTTTCCCGATATGGCCGGACACATTGTATCTGGTTCTGGGAAAAACATCGCGGTATCCCCCCCGGTTTATCTCACCCGCTATTTCCTGTGCTTTCCGCTGATCCAGGGTACCGTACGCCTTGGTGACAGAAAAATAGTGGCCCGGCGCGGCGGTATTGGGAGCCGAAAAACCGGTGGACGGCGGCTGGTTCCCGGTGACAACCCGGGCACTGGCCCTTGTGTTCTTTGTCTGCTTATCGAATACGGAAGTCAAAACGACCCAGTAAACCGTTTTGGCCTGATCTCTCTCCCGAATAACGGAAGCCCGGGAGGCATGATCCTGAGTTTTCTGCCTGTCCCGATAGGCCGTCGCCTGGGCATGGGAAATCAGCCTCTGGCGGGTCAGGTGGTCGATCATCTTTGCCGGGCAGTCCCCTCTCAAGCCGTGGCTCATGATGGCGTCATACAGAGCCCTCTGTGCGAATACCCGTTCTTGTTCGGTGGAAAAATCGGCAAGACGCTGGGCGTTCATTCTGCCGAGGGCGGCATAATCCACCGATTTCATACCGAGGAGTTGTTGCCGAAACTGGTCGTAGAGCCGGGGTTCGCTGCTTCTGAGACAGGAATGGATGGTCCTGCTCATGATATTGTTGACGACCCACTCCCAATGCTGCCTGCCCACGGCCGCATAGTCGATTCCGGGTGCCGGTGCCGACCGCTTCGGCTCGGGAGAAGGGCTGCTCTCGATCCCTGAGTGCGAAGGAGAGGCATGGATCGGGGATGGGGTTCGTACCGGCGACGGAGAGGCGGGCACCATGGGTTTCGGCGCCGGAGGTTGCGCATCGGCATATTGTTTTCCCGACGGCTCGATGAGGATTGCGGCCTGCGCCGAAGCGGTATTGCCGCCGGCATCGGTTACTTTCACGATCAGATTTCCTGTCTCCGCGTATTCCGCCGCAATGCCGCCCACGGTTCCATGCAGCGATCCGGCTGTGTGGCCTACGCTGAGACCTTTTCCGGAGGCGCGCACATCCACGACGAAGGGTCCTTTGAAGCCCTTGGGCACTGTAATGGAAAATGTCCTGTTCTCACCGCTCTTCATGCTCTTCGGGGCGTTCAGGACAAGACGGTGAACTTCTCTTGCAAAGGTGGTGCGGGCCACATGCCGCTGACCGTTCTTGGCGACAATCGATGCCTCAAAGGTGATCTCTTCACCGGCGGGTATCTTTCCGGCCGGAACCGCCAGGCCCACCCGATAAGGTGGTGTCTCGCCGGGACGGGGCCGCTCCATGGAAACGGTTTCAATCGTTTGACCCTTTGCATCTTTTGCCGTCAAGGTAAGGGTTGCCTTCTTGATCCCCTGTCCGATCGTGTAGTGGGCATAGAGCAGAGGCTCCCGATCAGGAGGGAAGAGCGCCTTGTGCGTTTGATCGTCAGGGTTGTCCGTCGCAAGGACCCTGTCGATCCTCACGGCCTGAGCGATTCTGAATCGTGAGGCGGCGTTCACCTTCACGCCGGGGACGGCATTGAATACATGGGTCAGTCCGACCGAGTATTCACCATCTGCCAGGTTGTCCAGCCGGATCTTGAAGCGGTGGTTTCTTGTCGCCCCCGATTCATACACCTGCTCCTGCTTCCCGAGGCCCGGTACCGGCTTCCCGCTCCCGTCGTATACCTGCCAGAAGAGCTGCGCCGGTTCCGGTTTTCCCGCAGGGTGCTTCAGATCTGCCTGAAAGGCGAGGACATCACCATTCTGGACCGAGGCGGGAAGCGATGGCCCGTCATAGTCGTTGAGGGAGGCGCGAATCTGAAAGGGGTCCATGGCGATGACGTTTGTGACCAGGCGAAAGGAGGTGCCCTGGTGGGCGATGATCTGCCGGGTCTTCCCCGATGTGTCTATGAGGCGCACCGCAATGGTGTAAGCGGCCGGCGCCATGCCGGTGGTATCGAAGCACAGCAGGTTCGCTTTGGGATCATCGCCCGTTGTGGTCTTGTAATTCTCCCCGTTTACGAGCCACTGCACCTCATGGGTCCTGCCCCACGTGCCCGACCTTTGAGATTGAAAGGCCAGAATTTCTCCGATCCTGGCGGCCTCTTTCAGTGGCGGGCCTTCAAATGAATTCAGGGTGGCCCTGATCGGCCCGATGGCAACCTGGTCGGATTCGGCAACCTGGAAGACATAGGTCCGGAAATCCATCTGCAGTTTCGATCTGGCATCGAACATCCGGAAGGTAACCGTGTAATCGCCGGGCATGACATTCTCGCATTTGTATGTGAGGCGATTCGCCCGGTCTGAGCTTGCCGGCACAGACGAGGTCTCGGCCAGCTTCTGTTTCTTCGGCCCCGAGATTTCCCATCTGGCCTCATAACGATCGGTCCATTTCTTGTCTCTGGCAATCTGGAACGTCAGCAGATCACCTTCTTTGGCCGTTTCCCCGTAGAGAAGTCTGCCGGTGAAGGTGTCGCGTCGTGCGAAGATTATGTCGAGGTCGATGTCCCCGGCACGGGCGGTGATCCCCTCGAATTTCAGCCTCTGCAGGTGAACCGAAGCCTCGCGGATCGAATCATCCCGCCAGTTTGTCCAGGCGGTACCCCCTGCCTTCGCCCCCTCGACCGCGGCATCCTTGCCCAGGATCAGGGGGTCGATCGTCATGGAGGCAACGGCGCGCCAGGTGACCTTGCCCGTCACCCTGAGGAAGCTCGCCACGGGATTGACGGTCTTGCCTTTGCGTATCTGCTCCAGGATATATTGTTTTTCTTCCTCATCAACGGTCCATCCCCGCTCCAGGGCATCGATGACGGGAATAGGGGCCAGTTCTATGGCGGCCACCAACGCCTTCTTGGTGATTTTTACCGCTTCACTGTCCCGCTCCGAAATATTGAAGAAGAGGTGCTGACCCTGCTCGGCCTTCTTCAGTTGATCGGCGATGCTCAGCAGGTCTCCTGAGTAGGCCGCTATCCTTCCAGCCTTTTGTAGCCTGGCAGGTGTTTCGACCGGTGTCGGTTTCTGGCTGGCACCGGTATCGGATGATCTCTTCATCTCAGCAGTGATTTCTCTTACCAGCCTGTCCGGTGCTCCGGTTTCCTGCATCCGGGCAATGATCTCTCCCTTCTGGCTCGGGGTCATGCCTTCGGTCTTTTTCAGGATTCGATTGCGGTACACTTCGGTGTTCTCCGGGTGCCTGGCGGCCATATCTCCCAGAATGCGCGCTTCGTTGAGGGTGTCGAGATAGGCGAGGTGGGACGATGCGGAGTCTGCCGCAGCCGATTTGATCTGCTGCTGTTTCTGGGATACGGTTTCGGAAGGCGCCCTTGTCCTGCCCTCCGCCGGAAGACCGGATTGCTGCGGCCGGATAATATCCTCCAGACCGGCCTGTCTGGCCAACTCCAACGTCGCGTTCTGGGCCCGGTCGTGATACTTGCTCTTTTGGGCCTGCTTCTGTTGAAGACGCGCCTCCATATCGATGCGTTTCTGGTGTGCATCCAGCGGTTCTTTTCTCTCATCCGGATACTGTTTCCGGTGATCCCGGAGCTCCCGGGAAATCGGCTCGATCTCGCGGGTCTTTTTCTGTACGAAATCATCCATCTCGTCCTTGTACGCCATGATCTCGTCAAAGCCAGGCGTTTCTCCGGACCGGGATTTGGCCTCATACATCGCCGCGTCTCGCCGCTTGTAGGCATCGTTGTTGAGGCCGGCGATTCTCTCGAAATCCGCCGCGTTTACCCTCCCCGGATCGGCCATGAAGTCCACATCGTTTTTCCTGGCGTAATCGATCTTTTCCGGGTCGACGCCATTCTGCTCGAGAAATCCATTCACCTTCCGGTTATAGGTGTCCCGGATGGCTTTGATCTGTTCCGGAGAGTCTGCCTGCACGATGTAGTCGGAGTCGGTGCCGGCATCGAAAGGTCGGTTCCTCTCCCGCCGCTGGGGATTCATCCTGGCTCCATTCTCGGCAGCCGCCTGCCTGGCGATCTCCAGATTCTTTTCGGAGTAGAGATTCTGGCATTTCTGATAGACTGCATCGGTCATCGAGTGGCGCACCTTTTGGCCATTGACCAACTCCGTGATTGAAAAATCCTTCATCCGCATGCGGTTGATCTCTGCGTTGTGCTTGAAGACCAGTGCCTCCTGCTTCTTCGACGCGGTTCCTGCGCTCACGGCCTCCGCCGCCTTCATCAATTCCAGGGTGAAGCAGAACGCGGGAGGGGAAGTGGCGACAAGGAGAAGAACGACCAATAGAAACCGCTTCAGCAGACCGTCGATCAGTTTCACCGACTTCCTCCCTTATCCCATTCGTTCAGCAGATCCAGCGCGTACGTCCGTTCGGCGTTCGGGCCTTCTTTGAGTGAACTGACCCGCTGCAGCTCCTTTTTGGCGAGGGCCGTCTGGTTGTCACTTTTCAAAAGCACGGCCAGAGAGATGGCGATTGCCACTGAACGGGGATATTGCATGGACAGGTTTTTGAAATACGCTATCCCCTCCTTTATCCGATCGTCTGCCACGTAGCAGAGCGCCAGAGGTCCTACCACCAGACCGGTGGCCTTTTGAGGTTCCTTTCCGATCAAAAGGCGGTACTGCTCTGCGGCGAGCAGAAATTTCCCCTGCTCCTGAAGGACCCGGGCCAGCAACAACCGGGCCCGCCCATGATCGGGGTTCAGCTCCAGGGCCCGGATAAAGCTTTCCGTTGCGTTCGCCATGGACAGGGCGTCGGAGCTGAGGGCGGCATAGAGAAGGCCCCGGAGAAACCAGTACTCGCTTCGTTCAGCATCGATGGCTATGGCGGAATCGACATGAAACAGGGCATTGTGGAAATAGACGGGAAGCCCGGACTGACTCCACTTTTCATAGTCCTGGGCCGCACTCCGGTATAGATAAGAGGCATAATCCTCCAAGCCGCCTTTGGCGGCATGGATCTCAACACCGCCGGGACCGCCTTGATCCGCTTTCCTGCTCGTCGCCTGCGGCGTCTCAGCTCCTGCAGCATCGTGAACGGGGACGCCGTTCGTCATCAAAAGAAAGACGATCAGGATGACATAGAGCGGATTATTCGCTCGCAGAGAGAACGCCTTATCGATACCCCCGCCTTGCAGGAAAGGCATTTTCATTCGGCCGAATATCGAGGTAATTTGCATGATCATATCGGTGCCTCCGACTCTTTCAATATCGACGATTCGTAATCGCCATCATCGGGACTCATTCATCGGTCGCCCCCACATATGTCTGGAATAGGTTCTGAAAGGAAACCCCGAACTGGCAGAATGGGCTTCGACGAAGAACCAAAATCATACCCGTAAGGAGGAATCGAGGTCAACAGTTTTAGCAGTGTGTCCGCTCGTTTGCGAGGCCACAGAGCCAAATGGTACGGGCTGAGCCTCTTGAAAGCGACTATCGGGTATGGATACGGATACCGGTATTTCTTCTCCCTCATCTGGCTGGCAGCGTTTATTCTGCTTGGCGCGTATGTGGTCAATACCACTGTCCCGGGTAACACGTGGGGTATAATCAAGGTACTCGGAATCAGCTTTGACATGCTGATTCCCCTGGTGAAGCTGGACGAGAGCCATTTCAGGGTTTTTTCACAGGAGATGGCGGGCTGGCAATACTACTACTTCTTTCTACACAAAGTGGTGGGTTATGTTCTGGCTTCCTTCGTGCTGGCTGGACTGTCCGGCATTACCAAGAAGTGAGCCTGCCGGAGAGTTCACCGCTTCATAACGCCGTCCGCGGGCAACACCTGATATGTCCCTCTGGACTTCTCCCGGATAACGCACACACTTTAATGACAAATTGCCCCTTATACTGGGATCTCCAGCAAAATCTTCTCATAATTGACGACAGGGGTACTGCGTTCTCTGCCTTCTTTTGTCTTTTTCAACTCGATGAGGCCGATTTGTTCAAGAAAATGAATGTCGCTGAAGGTGTTTTTTACATCCCGTTTCAGCAGCTTCGCCAGCTCATATATCGAAGACGGACGGTCTCTTCTGATAACCTTCAACATCTTTCTTGAAATCATGCCAGAGTTTTTCCAGGCTTTTAAAGGTGCATACAGACAAAAGAGTATTTGAGGCCATGGGGCTTGTCTTCTGTTCTCGGGACCTGCCATATCTTGATCTCCTCGATGCCTGTAACAGGCAAAAATACGCTTTCTTGGCGTCCCCGTGGACTTCTCTTATACGTCGTCAGTGAACTATTCGGAATTTCCGAATAGTTCACTGACAGGCCGGGTTCATCCCAGCGTCCACAGGGAACATCTCCGAACTATCCGGAAATTCCGGAAAGTTCACCGACGCAGGGAGAAGCAAAGCCACAGTCGTTCCTGGCACTCTTCTATTCTGTCCATCCAACTGTCCCTTAATAGACTGGAGCGCACCAGGTATCGTAATCCCTGGAATGTAGAAACGCTTGACACCTGTCAGTCCGATTGTATCTGAGAAGGTGAAAATCGAAAGCTCGTCCCTGTCGGCGCGTTGCATTGACTTTGCCCGTGATTGTGTGGTACACGTAAACACGTGAGCATGAAAGGAGGTTGTCGTGGATAGGCAAAACGTGACACTGTCTCTTCCCAGGTCGCTCCTCAAGAAAGCAAAAACCCTTGCGATCACAAAGGATAAGTCGTTGAGCGAACTTTTGCGTGAAACACTGGAAGAGAAGGTGAACAAAGAAACAGGGTATCAGAGAGCGAGGAAGAGACAAATAGCCTTCATGGAAAAGGGCGTTGATCTTGGTACACAGGGAAAGATCACCATTGCGAGAGAAGACCTCCATGAAAGACGCTAGAGTCTTCGTGGATACCAACATCCTGGTGTATGCATATGACCTGTCCGCCGGAGATAAACACGATAAGGCAAAAGAGATCATCAAGAACCTGTGGAGCACGGGTGAGGGCCTCATCAGCACCCAGGTCGCGCAGGAATTCTTTGTAACGGTAACCAGGAAGATTGCAAAACCGCTTGGGCTGGGGCAGGCTAAAGAGATCGTGAAAGACCTGTTGCAATGGAAGACGATAGTAGTCGACGGCCCATTGATAGTGGATGCAATCAATATACAGGAAAAGTACCGGTACTCGTTTTGGGACTCCCTGATCATCGCCTCCGCCGTGGAAGGTGGAGCGGCTACAATCATCTCAGAAGACCTTTCTGACAAGCAGAAGATCAAAAATGTCACCATCAGCAACCCCTTCGCTGAAAAGGCCCCGAAATGACCGGATGGGAGAGAAGGAAGACATCGAAGTCAACAACGTCCCTGAATACACCCTCTTGTTCTGCCGTCCGCATCTGTTTCTTGATGGAATGGAGCGTAACAGCCATCATATACCCTGGAATGTGAAAACACAAAGCGCCCTGTTGTTTCGCTTATCTCTGAGAATGTGAAAACCGAAAGGGCGTGTCCCTGTCGACCCTGGGCTTAGCACCGGGATGCCACCGGAGGACTGACATCAATCACTATGGTTTCTAACCTGTAGTGTTTATTTTCCGGAATGAGTGATCGGAGCGCGGCTTCCAATTCTTCCGCAGATTGGGGCATACTAATCCCCTTCGGCGGCGTTTTAATGCGCCCGGTGCGGCCGTTTCCAAACCAAAACACGACATAGATTCCGTAACCTGTAGCCTCGATATCGCGAGCGTATAGTTCGTCAAGTTGACTCATACAGGCCTCCCAGAGTTTTGGGTGGTTATCACGCTTAAGCTCAAGAGGCAGTTTTAGGCTTGGTGTTGTCAAGACAACAATGTCGGCCCGTTTTTCAGACGCCATGTGTCCCTCGGGTTCGATACGTATCCCGGGTGGAACGCGCGGTTTCATGAGGTCGATAAGGCGGTCACGACATATATCCTCAATTTCAGGCTGGTCTACCCGTCCGGTTGAAGTGCATCTCCAAAACATTTTGTATATATCAGTGTTGGAATGCAGTATTATCGCCTTCAACACCTCAAGGTGATCCAGGATGAGCGCGTGAAAATCGGCCATATTTCCTGGCTTGCCCCCCCTCAACGCTTCTGTGATTTCTGTCCAAGAGGGTTGGTAGTATTCTCTCTCTCGCTGTGTCGCCGACTGGGCAATTATCGCATGTTTCAAGTGGTCACGGTAGGATGACAGTCCGTTATTCAGCAGCAAACGATTCAACGCATTCGAAGCGTGTCTGTCAGGAATGGTTGACAGGCTGTTGATCATATTCTTGATTATGTCCGAGGCCTCCCAATCGTTTGTGTTGCCCGACCAACCTCCCTTAGGATAATCAGCATTCTGAAATTTTGCTCCAAAGAGTCCAATTGCTGTTACCAGCTGATCGATTGACAACTGAAGGTTGTCACGCGTGTCCTGAGTAGAATACAGATTCAGCATATCTCTCAGCGGCCAGATGATCCATCCATGTGACTTGGCAAAAGCAACAAAAGGGTTTTGGAAGGTAGTATGGGCAAGCAGAAATCCCGTGACAAGCCACAAGGCTCTCTGTTCTTCCTTGGCGCAGGTGGGAGAGCCGATCATGTATTTCGCGAATTCTACCAGATCCAGATGATATTTTGGTTCCCGGACTACGGTGAGCAACATGCGTCGCAGGCTTGCTACGGGTGCGGTTGGAAAGTCCGTCAAGAGCCTGTATGCTGTTCTGCTAGGCCAAGGTTTAGATTGTTCGAGACTGGAGAGCTTGGACAAGATGTCGCCATGCGTTGTTTTTGATTTGAGCTCTTCTCTTGCTATTTCCTCAAAAACGTTCTCTGCGATATCGGGCTTCTCTGATAGTATGAATTGGCACCACTCCCTGTCGGTTCCAGTATGGGTAACCCCGTCCTGTCCGACTAATGGAAAATAGATGGTAAAGGCGATTGCTAGGGCAGATGCGAGTGCTGTATTTGGTAAGTTATCGTAATTCCTATAGGTCTGCCATTCTTCTTGCATCCCTGCAAGAATCGCATACCACCACCGGTAATATTGGTTTTGGGCGCTGCAGGCTCCAATATCCTTCGGTTTCGGCAAATCGTTCCGCCTTAGGACGGCAGAAAAACCCTCAAGTGCCACTGGGGTGAATTCGTCACCCACCTGATTTTGCAAACGTTCCAGCGGCGAAGCTGGTCCATCTTTGTCTGAAAAAATGCCAAGGTAGATTTCAGCGAGAAAACCAAGATTATGAAGGTGTTGTCCTGAAGCTATCTGCTCTTTCGTTGTTCTCAGATTAGCTCTCGTTCTCGTTTCTCGATCCAATTTTTCACGCTCATTTTTGATTCTTCTGAGGTTGTTCTTGACATGCCATTTGTGGATCCGAGATCGACATAGCGTATCGCGCATCCGTCTAAGCATCTTGCGGTCTTCGGCGAATTGGTAGAACTCTTCAAAGACCTCGTAGGACATGGGGTTTGATGTGAACACGAGATGACCGCACATTTCGTAAAGAAGGTGCTCCTTCGGGCCAATCCTGTCCTTGCCTCGAAGTGTCTCCAGTAGATGCCCTGCCAGAGTTTCCCGGCCAACCGTGTGGAATGTTGCTTCCTGAAAACTGCGTAAGAACCGCCACGCACCCCTTTGTATGCTGTATGCCTCGCAAGCGAGGTCAAAAATCTCAAGAACAACTGCTTGGTTTCGAGATAGCCATTCAATGATTTCTCTTTCGGAGCCCGTCGTATAATGTTGGCGCGCTTTCGAGAATGCTTCAAGCCAACACCAGAGTTGTGTTAATTGATAAAACGTGTTTGATCTCAGTACCCGAGACACCATAGAGATGCACAGATTTAATAGATCATAGTCCGTCACCCTGAACCCTCTTGGATCCTCACACATTAAAAGGCTCGTGAGTTGGTCAAGAATGTACGGTAGATCCCCATCCGGAATTAGGGAATCAAGTCCCCGAAGCGTCCCAATTGCCCTATGTCTCATGTTCGTCTGCAGGTCTCGAATAATTGAGATAACATCCTCCACATTAAAGTGGCCCACATAGATTCTGGTCAAGATGTCGGCTCTGAGCCTTGCTGAAGACGGATCATGCGATAGTCTTGAGCGGAAGACCCGCACTACCTCGCGCTCGCCATTGGGCACAACCCGCATAAGAGCGTCCATTGCTTCAACCCGCTCATGGTAGCTTGCCTCTGAATCGCCCAATATCGCACTCAGGTCTATCAGAAGAGATGGTAAATTCGGGCCATTCCGAATTGCATCCAACACCAAGCTCTTTAGGTGAAAGCTTGACTCTGGGTTGGACAGTATGCGGCGAAAAGAGTCGACCATATCAGGCCCGGACAGGGCTCCAAGTGGACCGTCAGACCAATCGCTAGCGCGAAACCAGGGATCCTTGGCAGACAGTATTTCTAGCGAATCAAGTAACGCTTGGCGGTCCGAGGCTGATAACGATGTTACGTCCGCATACAACAATACGCCATACGGATCGTACTTAACAAGAGTTGAAGTGTGTTCCGGGAGGAGGACAGCGAGCCAGGCATGGAGACCCCTCAATTCGGGCATTGGGTGACCCTCCATGCCAATCAAGCCTTGTACTCTGCGTATGGGCAGTCCCCTACGTACTTTCTCAGACAACCACTTTCCGGCTAGAAATTCGGCAATCGTCCTGTGAATGTAAGAAACGTTTTCCTTACCTACTCCCGTGAATGCCCGTCTCATGAGACAGGCTTGGAGTTTTTGGAGATCATCGAAAGGTATCGTTCGATAGCTGGGGAAATCGTTGCTACTGGAATAAGGCAAAAGACTAACACCAGCTACTCCGGAGATAAGAATCGAAGCGCAGGTTGCACCGGCCGCTTCGATTAACTCTTCAAAGCCAAAATACCCGAGATCATCCCTTAATCGGTCTGGGTTATGTTCTGACAAGAGCAGTCGAACCGATCTCTCGTACAGTTCAAGCTTGGTGCTGGGCCATCCCCCGGATCTGACAACATCAGCAAGCATTATGAGGGTTTGGGGATTCAGCAGAAGTCCATCAATCCCACGGCCTTCCGCCTCCTTTATGAATTCATCTGGTTCTTCAATTCCTTTTGTATGGAGAATTGTCTTAACTTCGATTTCATTAAGGGGTTCAAGGCTCAAGACCGCGAAAGGTTCATCTCTGAAGTATTGGCGGAACAAACGTAAGTCGGTTTCACCAAGCCAATCCGCGACGCGACATGAAAGACGAAGCCGCGGACGTTTCAAACGTTTTAGCAGCTTGATTACCTCGGATATAGCGTTCTTGTCACCAATTCGCGACCTGAACTCATCGAGGCCATCGAGATAGACGGTATCCCCATCATATTCCGTTTCTTCTATTATCAGAAACTCGCGAACGGTGAGATAGGTTGCCTTTTCTTCCGCAACTCCAGCTTTGAAAGTGTACGTTTTCCCCGATCCGGGATCTCCCAAAAGGATGACGTTTGGAACTTGAAGACATTCCGAGAAAAGCACAGGAGTATTGTCTCGGGATTGTTCATCCTGTGGTTCAAGCTTTCGAACGGTTCGGTTGAGGCCCGTGCTCATAATTGCATGACCCAATGGCGTGCGTTATGGTCTAGGTCGTCAGAAAACCTGCTGTTATCTTGCAGTATGCGGTTGATTGGATTGCCTGGTAGAATACTTGTCAACCTCCTTCTCAACGGCTAACCCGTCTAACGAGGGCAAGCACAACTGCCTCTGCAATCCCAAAGCGTGTGCCCAAGGACTGTGGTGACTTCGATGACTTCCGTCCACCACTAAAAATGCCAGAAAAGACAAGGTCACTCAAGCCGGGAACATTCCTCCAAACTCCGGTTATTGTCTGGAAATCTAAGCTCATGCGAGCACATCCTCCAGACTGGACGCTTTTACGAACCGGGCCGGGTTGGTTCCCGTTTCCAATGCTTTGAAGTGGGCCGCGCCGCAGGTGATCTTTGCGCTCTCGCGGTCGCGCAAATCGTCGGTAAAGAGGCTGCTCTTGGTTTCTACGACAAAGTAAAGGCGTTCGGTGCCGTCCTTCTGCACGAGAACGCACCAGTCCGGGTTGTAGGCGCCAAGGGGTGTTGGCACTTTGAACCAGCCCGGCAGCTTCGCGTATACTTTTACTGCCTCATTCTTCTCCAGTTCCGTGGCAAAGCCGGCTTCCGTGTCCGAGTCGTACACGACGTCCTCAAATACCGACTTCCGGGCATCGGTCAGCATATTCTTTAAGTAGCCGGTCAATTCTTCCTGCTCGAATAATTCCTGGGCATAATAATACTCGTCGCCGAGCCTTTGATACTTGATGCCATCAACAATGGCCAGGCGCTTGGCGCGGTTTATTGCTTCTCCGGCCAGTTCGATGAACTGCTGCGGATTGCGCGTGAAGTCATTGAGGCGCAAACTGCCGGTGAGAATGCGCACGATGCTGCGCCGGGTAAGCTGGGTCTTGTCCTGCAGGTCGGTCAACACGTCGGGCAGTTCTACATCCTGCTCCTCAATCACAACCGGCGCTGCGGTACCTGTTTCAGTGGCTTCCACGCCAGCCCTGCCAATGGCGAGGTCTGCTTTGCGCCACTGCAGCCGGGTTTTGACGATTGGCGGAGCGTTATTGATCGCCTCGATGCATTTTTCAATGAGCCTATCGTTGTCGAACTGAACCCGATACGTGGTTCTATACTTGATACGGTCCCAGAGTGCCTTGAAGTCGTCGCTGTGGAGCACCGCCCGGCGCGCAGACACCTGCCTGCGTTCGTCGGCGTTCCTGATCTCCAGCCTGCCGGCCAGCCTTCTCAGTATTTCCCTGATCTGCGGGAGTTGGGTGGTGAAAGCATCCGGTATTGTCAGGGTAGCGTCTTTGAGTGCCTTCTTGAGCTCGTCCAGCACCTTGCCTTTGGCATCCACATAGCCGGCATCACGAAGATACTCCCAAAGCGCCCTTGACTGTTCAACGCCCATTTGTGTGATTGTGCCATCGGCTCCAACCATGGAAATAGCCGCAAACTGGTGCGGTTCCACTATGCCGAACCGGATGCCCGTGTCGGCCTCAATCTCCTTCTGAAGGTTTTCGGCAAACTGCTCATAACCCTCGGTAGCGATAACGGTGAGCGTGTTGGTCTCGAAACCCCGAAGTCGCTCACCTTCCTGGTTTACGCACAAGCGCAGGCCCCGGCCGATGGTCTGGCGGCGTTCACGCTCCGTGCCCATCTCGCGGAGGGCACAAATCTGGAAGACATTAGGGTTATCCCAGCCCTCTTTCAACGCTGAATGGGAAAAGATGAATTTCAACGGTGTTTCAAAGCTGAGGAGCTTTTCCTTATCCCGCATGATCAGGCTGTATGTGTCGTCGTCCGCCTTCGTGTCTCCACGAGTGTCCCTGATTACCTCCACGACCTTGCCCGCGACCTTCTTCCTGTCAATGGAGAAATAGCCGTTGTGCACCTCTTCGGCTGCGCGGGTGAGATCCACTTCCTTAAACAGTGTCTGGTAATCCGGGTGGTTGGCGAGCCGTCGGTACTCTTCCTCGAAGATGCGGGCGTAGTCGCCCTTGACCGGGTTGCCTTTATCGTCATACTGCCGGTATTTGTCCACCGCATCGACGAAGAAGAGGCTCAAGACCTTGATGTTTTGAGGGCGCAGGCGCTTTTCCTTGTCGAGGTGCTCCTTGATTGTCCGACGGATCATCTCGCGCTGGATGGCAAGCGCGTCAACATCGGCGTATGCCTGTCCGATGCGCAGAAAGTGCTCGCCGCCCGGCACACGCAGTTCCATGAATTCATTGCCTCTCTCCACGCGTATTTCGCCGACACGGCAATTTTCATAGACGGCTCGCCCTGTGGTCTGTTCGAGGTTGTCGCCGTCATAAACGGTCATCTCCCGGCGCTGAACTCCGTGCAGCATTTGAACATCGAGCTCCACCTTTGCGCTGATGACGCCTCGCTTGTTGCTGACGCCGAGGAGTCGCACATAGGGTTTGTTGTACCCGCCGACAACGGTGGCCGAGGCCACTTCGATCTGTTTGACCAGCTTGCGCTCGTAGGCGTCCACCGCGTCCAGGCGGTAGACCATGTGATGCTTGTCCGCGTGCGTTGCGGAATAGCGCAGAGCGCAAAGGGGATTCATCTCACCCAGGGCTTTCTTTCCCTGTCCCCCGAGACCGCCGTCCACGCTTTGCGGTTCGTCCACGATGAGAATGGGGCGGGTGGCTTTGATCAAATCGATGGGTCTCTCACCCCCCGTTTTCTCCGAGTCCTTGTACAGGTTGTTGACGTCCTTCTTGTTGATCGCCCCCACGGTTACCACCATGATCTGGATATGCGGACTGGTGGCGAAGTTGCGGACCTGTCCGAGCTTGCCTGAATCATAGAGGAAATATTCAAAGGGGGTGTTGGCGTAGAGTGTCCGAAAATGTTCTTCCATGATTCGGAGCGATTTGTAGACACCTTCCTTTATGGCCACCGACGGTACGACGACGACAAATTTCGTGAAGCCATAGCGCCTGTTAAGCTCAAAGACCGTACGGAGGTATACGTAGGTTTTGCCGGTGCCCGTCTCCATCTCCACGGTAAAGTCGCCAGAGGAGAGGGTAGAGGAAGGGGCTATCCCGTTACGAATCTGAACGTCATTCAGGTTCTTCAGGATCTCATCATCGAGAAGGGACAGCCGGTTACCTATGCCCAGATCGTTCTGCGCGAATGCAAGGGCGAATTGGCCGCCAAGCGCCTGGCGGGTAACCGTAAAATCAGTGCGACAGATCTCCTGCCCGCGAAAGAGGTCGCAGACCGCTTCAATCGCCTGCAGTTGGAAGTCGAGATCAGGTTCGAAATGGAGCTTCATGGTTGCCTTTTTCCTTTCCGCGGGGGTCTTGATTTCGCGGCAGCCTCCAGCGCCCTCGTCGCATCGCGCTCAGCCTCTGCTTCAAGGAAGGCGCGCCTCAACGCTGCAAAGCGGCCGTATTCTTCCTCGGCCTTCGCGTCGGCGGTTTCTTTGCTTACCGTCCCGGCGTCGGGAAGGACACGCCGTTCATTGAAGGCCAGGAACTCATTCAATTTCGTTTCCCAGTCGCGCAGGAAAACCTGTTTCCGACGACGGGACTGATCCTCTGCGTAATCGAGCCACATGACCACAATCCGGTTCAGTTCCGTAATCTCGTCCTCTGTAAGGTAGTTCTTTGCCACGGTGACATCCGTCTTGCGAACTGAACGCCCTTTCCAGGTGGTCAAACCCATGTTCGGTTTGGTATGGTCGGCCCGTGCGGCAATGAGTTCCGCCGCCGTCTTGCCCGTTGCGGCAAAGTGCAGCTTGTTCTGGATGATTTGGAAGAACTTTGTTGTGTCCCTGTCATTGATCCGGTAGTCGGCGGCAAGGGCGAAGATCTCCCGAACCCGCAGATACATCCGGCGCTCACTGGCCCGGATATCCCGTATGCGCTCGAGGAGTTCATCAAAATAGTCAGGCACGGCCGAGCCGGGTACAGGCGGGCTCTTCAGCCTCTCGTCATCCATGGTGAAACCCTTGACGAGATACTCCCGCAGACGGTCCGTAGCCCAGCGGCGAAACTGGGTCCCGCGGGGAGAGCGTACCCGGTAGCCTACGGCTAGGATAGCGTCAAGATTGTAGTGTTCAATGAACCGCGACACCTCCCGCGTGCCTTCCCGACGAACTATCCGGAATTTCCGGATAGTTGCTTCAGGTGCAAGCTCATGGTCATCGTAGATATTCTGAAGGTGCTCATTGATTGTTCGCACATCTTTCAGGAATAATTCGGCAATAAGAGCCTGGCTCAGCCACAGAGTCTCTTCGGTAAACCGGCATTCAATCCGTGTCCGGCCATCTTCGGTCTGATATAGGACTATCTCGCCTCTCGGTGCAACATTCTGGTCTTCCATACAGCTCTCCTTACCCGGTTAGAGACTCCGCAGGTTCTTCTCCGAAAAACCATGCTGAACGAGAATTGCAGCTAGATTGGTCTTGGCCACGTCGTCGGCGAAAGCGCTGTCTCTAAACACACAGGTCGACTCGCCGGCAGGGGCCAGTTCTTTGTGCCACTGTGCCACGCCCAGCGCCAGTTCTTCGACTTCTTCGCGGGTAATCTGCGGAGCGAGGCAAACGAGGAGCGTGCCCGCTGCGATGCTGTGGACAGCCTTGCCGGCTATCGTCTTTTCTTCGATGGGGACGCAGAGATCGAGGCCGAGCTTCAAAAGAAGCTCATAGAGTACATCCGTTTCCGTGCGTCCGGGCTTGATGTGCTCCACGTTGTCCAGAAGGGTCTGCGTCAAGTTGTCCCGATCTGGCTCCCACGACCGGATGTTGGTGGAGTCGAGCTTTAGAACGCGAAAGCCGAGATCGCCCGCGAACATGGGATTTTCGTCTTTAATTGTCTTCCCGGCACGACGAAGACGTTCTTTCGTCAATTCAGCGATGTTGCAGGGTTTGCCGAGTTTAGAGCAATACTCGGCAGATAGCTTCTGGTCTTTGTTCTCGGGGTCGAGTGGCTCAGGCAACTGCACTATGACGTAGCGGCGCTTACCGCCATCGTCTGCATTCTGTGCCATCACGGCGTGGCCGGTTGTGCCGGAACCACCAAAGAAATCGAGGATGATCGGGGGTGGCGAGGCCTGACCGGCAGTTGTAGGATCCGTGAGGCCAAGGGCTCTGCGAATGAGTCGCGTCGGTTTGGGGTTGTCAAACACTGCTTCGGCGAAAAGTTCCTTGACCTCGTGTCCACCTTCGTCTGTTGTACCAGTCGATTTGTAGTCCCACAGATCAATCGGCACCATCCCGTCATCCATCTCTGACAAGAAGTTCTTCAAACGAGGGAATTTTGCGTCGCCACTTTGCCCCCACCAAAGTCGCTTTTCCTTCACGTGCCGCAGATGCTCGGGATACTCGTACTTCCACGCATTAGTTGGGTGTTCGATTATCTGTCCGGTGAAAGGGTTTTCAATCTTGTATACCAGATTCGGCCGTTGATCCTTCGTAGCAGGATTCACGTATGACGAACTGGTCCAAGGCCCACGTGCATCGTTATCAGGGTTTGCATAGATGTCCTTGGACTTTTCGTCTCTTGCCTCACGAAGATAGCTGACCGCATCTGATTTGCGGAATACCACCAGAGTATCTTTAAGCGAGTAGAACAAACGCGCATTGTTGCTGCGCGTATACCTTTTCTCCCACGAAATAGTGGCAAGAAAATTCTCTTCGCCAAAGACATCGGCCATAAGCAACCTTAGAGTCGACGCCTCACCGTCATCGATATTCACAAAGATCAGTCCATCATCCCCAAGGAGGTTCCTCGCTAGTTTCAACCGTGGATACATCATATTCAGCCAGTCGGTGTGGAAACGGCCCGAGGCCTCGGTATTAGAACTAATCTTTTTGCCTCCATCCATCTGGCCGGTGAGTTGAAGGTAATTCTTGATGTTATCCTGAAAATCGTCGGGATATACAAAGTCCTTGCCGGTATTGTATGGCGGGTCGATGTATATCAGCTTCACTTTTCCGGCGTAAGATTTCTGGAGCAGCTTCAGAACTTCTAGATTGTCCCCTTCTATCATCAAGTTTTGTGTTTTGTCCCAATCGACGCTTTCCTCCGGGCAGGGCCGCAGGGTCCCGGTACTGGACGTGAGCACGAGTTGGCGGGCGCGACGCTTGCCGTGCCAGTTCAGGCCGTATTTCTCTTCGCGTTCCTCTACCACGCCACCGAGAAGTTGCTTCAGTACCTCGAAGTCTATCTTCCCTTCCGTGACCACCTCGGGGAACAGGCTCTTGAGGTGGTCGATGTTCTCCGCCAGGATATCCGCTGACCGAGTTTCGGGGTCATTGAGGCTCAGTTTTTCCATCTCTTTCTCCATCAAAGTTTCTCTGTAGCCTCCGAAAGAGCGGCCTGGAGGCGCTTAATCTCAAGGTTCAAATCTACACGACGGTTGATCTGTGACTCACGTTCGGCCTGTGCCCGAAGGATGGCAATCTCGCGTGTCAAACGGTCATGGGCAGCCAGCGTCTCACGCCGGACAGCGGATGCTTCGCTATCGGTTGGCGGCACGAACCGACCGGTTATCCAGGACGCCTGAAACGCCTGCAGAGAGTTGATCCACCCCTCGTAGAGAGCCATAAGGTGCGCTCGGGGCTGCGCGGCCAGCGACAGACTTGCGAGAAAGGCGGGTGCCGTGGAGTGTTGAACCAATTCGCATGACGTAACGGCGTCATCGAGCACCATCCTGCCCGCTTCACCCTGAGACCAGCGCTTGTGGGCCAGCGACAACGCGCCACGATCCGACTGTTGCGTGAATAGCACGACCGGGTAGGGAATGGCGCGATGGATCAATTCTACCAGACGCCCCTCGTTTGCAGACGGGCGCGATGTCAGCGAAAGCACTGCAATTTCCAGATACTCCCGGACAGCGTCGCGGTATTCCGGCACGCCGATAGTGGTGGGCTTGAGGGCAGCGAGCCACAGGAGCTCTTCTATCCCTTCATTGATCTGGCGCCTGTCGGCCGCGGTGGGTGCGCCGTTTTCCACCAGGAGCTTCTTCGGCACACGCTGGTCGACTCTGCATTCCGGCGGCAAGGTGAGGGCGGCGATGGCGTCCGAAACGATCATATGCTGGCTCCCGGCAGGATCACGAGGAAGGCTACCACCTCGAAATCATTCATACCCGCGAATTCGCCCTTGCCGGCGTGAGTGCCGCCGGGCGTGAAGAGACTGGCGACGGCCCGCTCTTCCTTTTTCCCTGCAATAGATGTGACTGCGGCGGCGAGCAGCTTCTGTGTGACGGCCATGTTCTCGCCGTTGCGGGTCGTCCTGTCAAAAAGGGCGTGCGCGGCGGCATCGGGGAGGTCCTTGCCGATACAAAGCCTTCGCAGCCGGTCGAGAATCTGTTTGGCCTGTGTATAGGGTAGTAATGTTGTTCCATTCTCGCCGACGTAGACCAGATAATAGGGCGCGAGGGGATAACCTGGTTCGGCAGACACAAAAGCCGCTTCGCCCTCCGCACGGAGGCAGAAGATTGCGCCTGGACCGGGGACAGCGTCATCGTTACCGGATATGGTTGTTACGGCAAAGGCTCCGAGGTGGAGACTTTCCAGTTCCCCCTGGTGCTCTTTGAGAAAACCGGCCAGCTCTATGCGGAAATCGGTGAGGGTCAGATCGGTTATGGATACGCCGCTCGACAGGTCCTCCAGATCGATGACGGCGTCCTGCAGCTTAAGCAGCTGCTTCCGCCGGTACTCCAGATCATTCATCTGGTTGCCCGACTGCAGCTCGATGAGATTCTCCTCGCCAGTGGCGGAGACGTCGAGGAGCACCATCCGCCCGCTGACCCGTTGTTCGAGGTTGATATACTCCTCAAGCTCCATGTTGGGCCAGAAGTTGACAAGCTGAATGCGGGTATTGGGCGAGCCGATGCGGTCAATACGACCGAAACGTTGGATGATACGGACAGGGTTCCAATGGATGTCATAATTGATGAGCCAGTCGCAGTCCTGGAGGTTCTGGCCTTCGGAGATACAGTCCGTGGCGATGAGCAGATCAAGCTCGCCTTCGTCCGCAAACTCCTCAGGCCGCTCCTTGGTGCGCGGCGAAAAGGCGGTGAGAATGGAGACAAGGTCTCTGCGCAGGTTGGCAAGAGTTGTCCGGTTGCGCCCCGCGCCGGTTACGAGGGCGCTGTGGATGGCAAGGCTTTCGAGTGCCCACGGCGCGAGTTGTTCATAGAGGTAATGGGCGGTATCGGCAAAAGCGGTAAAGACGATTACCTTACGATTGCCCGGGTTGATGGGGCTATGACATTTCTCTTCGATCACATGGCGAAGTGCTTCGAGTTTGGCATCACGCGCGGCGCCAACCTGCCCGGCTGCATCATGAAGGGCGGCCAGACGGTTGCGGTCCTCCACAAGATCCTGCTTCCACCGTACGATGTCCACATCCTGCAGCAGCACTTTCACCTTGCGCCCGACGAGCAGGGTGTCAAATGCAGGGTCGTCTATGTCCACATCGGCGATATCCATCTCCTCGACGGATTCGGCGTGGGCTTCGATCCTGGCAAGGGTCGCCTCCACGTCGGCAAGTTGGCGGCCCACGGTAAGGGCAAAGGAAGATACGGCACTTTCCATGCGCTTGAGCACATTGACACGCAGAAGATGGACAAGGCTCTCTTCGCGGTCCACCTGGCGGAAGTACCCTTCGCCCCCCCGGAGCTCGGTACTGTATTTTGCGTCGTAGGCGCTCTGTTTATGAGGAAGCACGTAACGAAGAGGGGCATACGCGGCAAGGTGCAGACGACGGATCTCGTTGTTGATCTCCCGGATCGAACTGAACTCACCGGTTCCGTCCACATCGCGCTTGATGTTAATGGGTTTGAGTCTCTCAGGAAATTGCCCTGTCTCGGTTGTCCCGTAATATTTCTCGATATGTTTGCGGGAACGGGCTATGGTCAGAAGGTCGAGAAGCTGGAAATAGTCAAAGCCCAGCATCTCGATCAGGGCGCCGGGGGTGCGCTCGTCGTCATCCAGTGTGAGCCAGCGGTTAAATTGCTTTTGAGCCAGGCGCGTGGTGGAGTCAATGCTGGCGATGCCATAATTAAGAAGCGCAGTGTCGTCTCCCTCCGTGGCAAAGGCTATCTGATTACGCAGATCCGCGAGGCGATTGTTTACAGGTGTAGCAGAAAGCATCAGGACACGGGTTTTGACGCCCTCCTTGATGATCCGCCGCATGAGGCGGTCATAACGTGTCTCCCCTGCCTTGCGGGGGGTCCTTTTGTTCCGGAAGTTGTGCGATTCGTCGATGACCACGAGATCGTAATTTCCCCAGTTGACGTGAGCAAGGTTAATGTCCGACGACTTCCCTCCGTCACGGGAAAGGTCGGTGTGGTTCAGGACATCATAGTTGAAGCGGTCGGCGGACAGAATGTTGCGGCGATCATTAGCCTTGTACAGTGTCCAGTTGTCGCGTAGCCGCTTGGGCACCAGCACGAGCACCCGGTCATTGCGCAGTTCGTAATACTTGATGATCGCCAGTGCCTCGAATGTCTTTCCCAGGCCGACACTGTCCGCGATGATGCAGCCGCCAAAACGCTCCAGCTTCTCGATACTGCCCACGACGCCGTCACGCTGGAACTTGAAAAGCCTTTTCCAAACGGCTGTATTCTTGATACCCGTGGCAGACTTCACGATGCGTTCTTCGTCGAGTTCGTCACCCCGCGCTTTGAAGAGTTGAAAAAGCACCTGATAATAGATCAGAGACGCGGCGTGGGGATTGCCCAGTGACTGAAGGCGTGCGACCAGGTGCTCCATCGTTTTTGTGCCGGAAGGCATGGCGCGCCAGAGAGATTCAAACCACTCAGCAAAGAGGGCTACCTCTTCGAGGGTCTCCGCACACTGGATCAAGCTGAGTTGATTGCCTGGGGCAAGGCCAAGACCATCCGTTGTCAGCGGGCAGTTGCCGGTAAGAACCCTGCTTTGCGAGGCGTCAGCATGTCGAATAACGTATGCGGATTGTGGCAAAGGATTTGAGGAAGAGCGTACTTCGGTTTTTTCCTGGATCCACTTCGCGCATTCACGAGCCAGCCAGTGAGATTGCAGCCGGTTCCTGGCCGGGCGATCGGCCGTGGAGCCGAGGAACGCCAGGTCTCCATCAGTGTCAAGAGGCAGTATCAGGCGTGAATGGGCTACATGGCTCAGAAGGCCCCGCAATTCAGAGAAGGCAAACAGAGAGAAAGCGGGAGACGCAATGTCGAGAGACACACCCGATTGAACGGCTTGCCGCAACGCATCAATCACCCGATTTGTGCCGGTGTTGTTGATCAGTCTCACAACTTTTCCCTGAGTCCCTCTGTGGATTTGTGCAATTCTAACCCATATTCCAGCTTATTATCACGTCTTTTCAAACCATTCAGGCCGCTCTCTTCCTTACCATCATCGTGCCCAAACCGCAAAGGAGTGAACATTATGTCTCCATCCTATGAAACTCCCTGATTCCCCATTAAGGCTCAGATGCGAATCAATTCTGCGCTGACTGGCTCTTCTTGTCTTGTTGCCGAAGGTTGGACGGCGGCATGGGCCACCGGTTGTACTTTGAACCGTGTTTCATAACCTTTTTACCCCTTTGCCCTCCTAATTTCAAGGGAAATGGGCAGTCAACGGGAGTGTGCTCTTGTTGCGGGCATCTTGATCCGACAAGGATTCCCCGCGCCCCGGAATTATACCGGATAGTGGTGACAACAGTCTGTCACTCTAGTGGGCGGATCGTGGGAACGCGAAAAGAAGGTTCAAGGGGTCAGCAGAAAAGCAGTTGCGGGTTCCGGGTTGCATGTTTCGAGTCAAGGACGTTTACTCTAATGTGGTTCTTCTTCCTTGATTTCTAACTCGCAACTCGAAGCTCGCAACCCGGAACAGCCTTTGCTTCTTCCACTTAAACGCACGCAGCGTGGCTGCCGGGGAGAATGGGATCCCGCGCGGACCTTTCTTGTGCCGTCTTATTCCGCCGAAAAGACCCCGGACACTTCCTTCAAGGGTATTGCGTCTATGTTGTTGTCGATGGGGTAGGCCTCACTGCCGGGGTGGACTATCCAGAGATGGTGGAGGTTGAGGGATTCCATTGCGGTGCGCATGGATTTTGTGGCGCCGGGGGCTTCGTTGAACTTTGCCTCGAAACCGTATCTCTTTCCCCGGTGAAGGAAGAAGAGATCGACCTCCGCCCCGCTGTGGGTGGCCCAGAAGTATGCCTCCGGCGGTCTGGCGGATATGAGTACCTGCTCGATGGCGAAGCCTTCCCATGAGGCGCCGACCCGGGGATGGCCGAAAAGGTTCTGCTGATCGGCGATACCGAGCAGCGAATGGAGTATGCCTGTATCACGGAGGTAGATCTTCGGCGCTTTGACCTGCCGTTTCCCGATGTTTTCGTACCATGGCTGGAGTTGCCTCACCATATAGGTGCCGCTGAGTATGTCGAGGTAGGATCGGACGGTCTTGTCGGTAAGCCCCATGGAGCGGGCGAGTTCCGACGCGTTCCATGTCTGCCCGTGGTAATGGGCAAGCATTGTCCAGAAACGGCGCATCGCGGCCGAAGGAATGGTTATGCCCAGTTGAGGGATATCCCGCTCAAGGAAGGTGCGGATGAAACCCTCCCGCCAGGCAGTACTGTCCGTATCCGAGGCGGCGAGGAAAGACCGGGGGAAACCTCCTCTCAACCAGAGCTTGTCCATGGTTTCGGGACCGGTCTCGTCGAGGTCGAACCCCGAAAGCTCCACGAATTCCACTCTACCGGCCAGGGTCTCCGACACGTTGCGGATTATGTCCGGGGAGGCGCTCCCCAGTATCAGGAAGCGCGAAGTGTTCCGAGGCCTGTCGACAAGCACCCGCAGCGCCTTGAAGAGGTGGGGCATGACCTGTATCTCGTCGATCACAACGAGCCCGGTCATCGCGCCGAGGACAAGTTCCGGGTTTTCGAGGCGCTTGGCGTCCGGACCTGACTCGCAATCGAGGTACGTGGCGCCTCTGGCGTCTCCAAAGAGACGGGCCAGTGTCGTCTTTCCGCATTGTCTCGGACCGAGCAGGGCCGTCACGGGTGATCGCCCGGAGGCTGCGCCCAGTGCTTCCATGTAAAGCGGCCGTGGGATCATGCGAATATGCTATCCTTGAAAATTCGGAATGTCAATCCGAATTTTCAAGCATCTATCGTATGCGGTCCTGACAGCGTTGTAACGGGGACAAACGAGTAGCCTATTTCCATGAAATGCTCGACTTAAGTAACGAATAGTGTTGTTTCAGACAAGTAATCCGATTGACGGTTCCGGATAGTCAGACACGGGGCACTTCCTTAAGCGTTAGGGTGAAGGTTTTTAGGTTGCTGGGCCTCTTCGCTCGTGGTATGTAAAAGATCACGGGTACGGATTGTCCGGCAGGAGGTGAGGGATGAAGCTTCTTATTCGCGGGGGGAGCATTGCGGCTGGTTACGGGGCGACGCGGCGTTATGCCGATATCCTGGCGGAGCGGCTTCTCCCGAGGGGTGTGGAGGTCATCGTGAGGGCGAGGCACAGGGAGACCACCTTCGACGGCATTGCCACGTTCGCTGTGGATATCGATCCCTTCCGGCCCGACATCCTCCTCTTCAATTTCGGCGTCGATGACGCCTTTCAGGGCGTCTATCGCTCGGAATTCCAGGAGAACCTGATACAGATGATACGGCTGGCGCGGGTCCGTTTCGGCCCTCAGGTCGTTCTTGCCACATCGCATACCTTCGACGACGCCCACGACATGGACGCCGTCACCATATTCTACCGCTCCCTCAACGTAATCGCCTCCGACCTTGACTGCATTCTGATCCCGGTGCACCATCACTTCGCGGGCCACCTGGAAGAGGAACGTGTCACGAGCAAAGACCTTACGGGGCCCGACCCGAGATATCCCAACGACAGGGGCCACGAGGTCATCGCCGAAGCGATCCTGGAGGGCATGGACAGATACCTCCCGAGATGGGAAGGCCCGGCGGCCTCTTAACAGTCCCTTAATGTTTTCGTGGAAAGCGCGATAATCCCCATGTAAGACCTGTCCTCCACCTGGCAAGAGCATTCTTTTAAAAGTGTACGGGCCATTTTAAGTTAAGACGTACTCGAGTGGCGCCCCGGGTTCCTCAGGGGGTGATGATGAGGACCACAATGGCAGACCTGAAAGGACTACTCAGACGCCCGTCCGTCCGGATGATCGGAGTGGCGGTCGTCGGTGTGCCGCTCGTCCTCGCCATACTATTTCTCCTCTACAGTCATTTCCGGACAGAGAAGGACCTGAAGGAAAATCTTCTCAGGGTCCACCACCATACTGTCGAGCGTCGGGCGACAGCGCTGAGCCGTTTCTTTGCCGACAGGACGGACGACCTTACATATCTGAGGCAGCTGCGGGAAGTTACGGTGTATCTTGAGACCAGGGTATTCGGGGCGAGCGCACAGGACCGTGCGTGGGTACGGGAGTTGTTCATCGACTTCATGAGGAGCAAACAGATCGGGGACGACACGATCTACTCGCGATTGGCTTACATCTCCGGCGACGGAAGGTTTCTTGTGGATACGGAATCGCGCGGGGCTCCGAAGGGCGTGGCCGACGTGGTGAGGAAGATCCGTTCTGCCGGCGGTCGTGCGGGAAAGATACGGGTGTCCCGGGACGGCGATCATTTCATGGTCGTGACGACACACGAGCACAGGGGCGAGCGCCGTGGGTATGTGGTGGGATGGATCAGGCCGTGGATAATCTACAGGCATATGCTGGCGGTGGATAACTCGGCGAGATCGTTATACATCGCCTGCGACGAGGAGGGTGACCCCCTGCTCACGAGCGATATCTCTACGGAGTACGCCGTGCATCTCAAGATGGTCAGGTCGCTGCCTGCGGGATATCGGGAGTTCACGCTGGGCAGGGGGGACAGCGATGAAGAGCGCATGGTCGCGTGCAGGGTGCCTGTTCCCGGCACGACCTATTCGCTTGTCTATCTGGGCCCCGCGAAGGCTATCTATGGAACTCTCGCAAACCCCGACCGTGTCGCCACCATATCCCTGCTTGTGGTGGCTCTTCTGGCGGGAGTAGCGTTCACCGTGAGGTCCGTGATGCTTAAGACAAGCGTTGATGAGCTCGAGAGGAAGGTTAATGAGCGGACCGCTGACCTCTGCCGCCTCAACGAGGACCTCCAGCAGCAGATAACGGAACGGGAACTTGCCATGCGTGCGTTGGAGAAGGCGGAAAAGAGATACCGCTCGATCTTTGAGAACGCTGTGGAAGGGATGTTCCAGACGACGCCTGACGGAAAGGTTATCAGCGTGAACCCGGCGTTGGCCTTCATGCATGGGTACAACTCGCCGGATGAGATGATCCGGGAACTCTCCGGATGGGCGGAGCGGCTCTATGCCGATAAGGAGTGCCGGTCTAAGTTTGTCCGCATGATGGAAGAGGCCGGAGCCGCCTTCCACTTCGAGGCGCGGACATGCCGGAAGGACGGGACCGTGAACTGGGTCTCCATCAATGCCAGGAATGTCAGGGACGAAAACGGCGAGACGCTCTATTACGAAGGGTCCGTCGAGAACATCACCGAACGAAAATATCTCGAATCGCAGCTCCTGCACTCACAGAAGATGGAAGCGATCGGCACCCTCGCCGGCGGCATCGCCCATGATTTCAACAATATCCTGACGGCCATCGTTGGCTATGGCAACCTTCTTCAGCTCAAGATGGGAAGGAACGACCCCCTGGGGACATACGTGAACAGGATCCTATCTTCTTCACAGAAAGCGATCAGCCTCACCCGGAGCCTGCTTGCCTTCAGTAGAAAGCAACCGGTGGAATTGAGGCCCCAGATGGTAGGTACCCTGATAGAGGAGGCGGGAAAGCTCCTGAAAAGACTCCTCACGGAAGACATAGTGCTCAGGATAGGCCGTGTTGACGGTGACGCGGTGATCATGGCCGATAGAACGCAGATGGACCAGATACTGATGAACCTGGCCACGAACGCCCGTGACGCCATGCCCAAAGGGGGGGTGCTTGCCATCGAAGCCAGGAGGGTGGTGATGGGCAATGATTACGTGCGCACCCACGGATATGGCTCCCCCGGGGACTACGTGCTTGTCCGTGTTGCCGACACGGGAGCCGGTATGGATGAAAGGACGATGAAGAAGGTGTTCGAACCGTTCTTCACCACGAAGCCGGAGGGCAAGGGTACGGGCCTGGGGCTCTCCATCGTCTACGGCATAGTCAAGCAGCACAACGGCTATATCAATGTCGACAGTGAACCCGGCAAGGGGACGACATTCAGCCTGTACTTCCCGGAGATGCAGACCGGGGAGGCCGTCGAGACCGAGTCGGCGCATGTTCCCCTGAACATAAGGATGGGGAGCGAGACCATCCTTGTCGCCGAGGACAATGCTGAGGCGCGGAGCTTCCTGACGGAGGTCCTCAGTGTCTCCGGGTATACCGTCATAGAGACCGCGGACGGGGATGAGGCCCTTCGGACCTTCAGTGACAACAGAGACAGGATCGCGCTTGTCATTTCCGATGTTGTGATGCCGGGCAGGAACGGCAAGGAGCTTTGCGAAGAGATACGGAAGATCAAACCTGGCATGAAGGTCATCTTCACCAGCGGATACGCCCGGGACGTCCTCGTTTTCAAGGGAATACACGACAAGTCGGCCGACTACATCTCAAAACCGCTATCACCCAACGACCTTTTGGGAAAGGTCAGAGACCTTCTGGACGAACCCCCCGCCCATCCGGAACAACCACCCCGGAGCTGACACCGCCCCCCTTGTTGTTTCTGTGCACAGGTTTCTTCCACCCGGAACGCGAAACGCCCAACCCGGAACGGTTTCCTAGGGTATCAGGATCGCCGCGGCCACCACGGTCGTCCAGACACCTTTCTTGCCGACGCTTGTCTGTGTGATGTTGCGCGTCTGAACTATCTCGTCGCTCAATTTCCACACGTCGAGCCGCTTGTTGTAGCTTTCGTTGACGTCGAATTCGAGGCCCAGGATGGTTGCCAGCATCTGCGCGGCGATGTCTTCGGCGTAATCACCGGCTGTCTTGTCATCTTCTCCGTGGCTGTGGTATTCCGACAGGTATCCGAAACGGTCGCGGTCCTTGGGAACGGCGACTCCCACAGAGGCTGCGACAAGACGGTGATGCTCATCGGTGGAGGCCTCGGCCAGAACGGCGTGCACTATCTGGCCGGGAGTCAGCCCTTTGAGCCCCTGTTTTGCCGGCACGATCTCGCACCGTGGGGGAAAGATGCTCGATACCTTGACTATGTTAAAGGGCGCTATCTTGGCGTTGCGAAGGGCCAACTCGAAGCTCACGAGCTTTTCCTTGTTCTGGCCCACTCCCTTTGTAAGGAACATCTTGCTGGCGATGTACATCTGTGGATCTCCTTTCCGGAAAGACTTGAAACGGCAGCAAAGCGTGAAGCGCGAAACGTAAGGCCCGGAAAGTGTTACGAATCCTGTAAGTGTCCTGGCGCCTGACGCATCACGCTTTACGTTTCGCGGCTTGCGGCCTGCGTTTTACGGTGGTCAGCATACCACGATATTGCCGTGGGTACAAGGCAACTTTCACAATCCCGTACAGACAGGGGAAGAACTATCTCTTATCGAGGACCTCATTCCACTTGCGCAGGTCTTCCTTGTGGTCCTCGGCCAGCCGGGAGTAATCGCCCTCGATGACGATGGTATCTATCCTGTCTCCCACGGCTATGCTGTCCACGATCTCCTGGTCTTTCGGACCCTTGACCTCGCCGAATATTGAATGTCTGTCATCGAGGTGCGGCGTCGGGACATGGGTGATGAAGAACTGGCTTCCGTTCGTGTTCGGTCCGGCATTCGCCATGGAAAGGATCCCCGGCTTGCTGTGCCTCAGGTCGGGCGAGAACTCGTCCTGGAAGCGATAGCCGGGGCCGCCCGTGCCCGTACCAAGGGGGCAGCCGCCCTGGATCACGAACCCGCGGATGACCCTGTGGAATGTCAGGTTGTCATAGAATCCCCGTTTGGCAAGGTTCACGAAGCTCAAGACGGTAAGCGGAGCCTGGTCGGGAAAGAGCCTTATCTCTATGTCGCCCTTCGTCGTCTTTATCGTGGCACTCATGGGTGGATACGATGCTTGCATTTTCTTCTCCTTGCTTTCCTGGCCGGCAAATGAGACAAGACACGTCACTGCCAGAAAGGCCAGTATCGATACGATCAATGCCGTTCTCTTCATGGCTGTCGCCTCTTCATCGTTACGGTTTCTTCGGCGCTGGCTTCTCGGGTTTCTTCGGGACGGGTTTCTTGTCTGCCTGAGCGGGAGATTTCTTCGGCGCGGGGGGAGCTTTTTTCTTTGTCAGCTGGTCCTCCAGGGCCTGACTCTTTGCCTTTGCGCTGTCGAGCTCCGCCTTGGCCTGGCTCAGCTCGGCCTTTACCTTCTGGTTTTCCTTCATTATGTCCTGGAGCTTGGCCTCCGTTGTTGCCAGCTGGGTCTTGGCCTTCTTCAGCATCTCCACCTCCTGTTCCAGGGTGTTCGCCTTGAGGAAGAAAACAACGGCGACCACTGCCAGAACGAGGGCGACTATCCCCAAAACAGCCGGGATCACGGGGAATTGTTTCTTCACGGGGGGAGGCAATCCCTCCTCGGGGTCCTTCATCCTGGGGAATTCTTCTTCGGTGTTGACCTGATTTCCATTCTCATCGAAGACGGGCATTTTCACTGGCTCCTTTTGCTTTAAGTATTTTGTCCATTCTTACCACAGAACATAGCGAAAGAGAATAAAAAAAGCAGAAAACTCCACAACCCGCTTCTTCAGTTTTCCCTCTTTTATCCGACAATCCTTTTCAGGAGGGTGATGTGAAGGCTGAGAGACTGAAAGAGATCATAAAGGCGCTCATGAGCAGCCGGTTCTATTTCGACCTCGATATCCGCGAGAGGCATCGTCTGGTGGTCCATGTCCTGAGGATGATGGACGCCAGACGGGCTGCGTAGGTATTTGAAACCTTGACATGAGAGGTTGAAACGGGTTATTTATCAAATGATTAAATGGACCGAACCCTCCTGCTTAACACGACCTTTGAACCCATCAGCGTCCTGTCATGGAAGAAGGCCATCACGCTCGTGTATCTGGGAAAGGTCGAGGTTCTCAAGGAATACGACCGGCAGATCCGGGGCGTCTCCATTGCCATCCGTCAGCCAGCCGTCATACGTCTTCTTACCCTTGTCCGGAGCAATCACGCAAAGGTGAAATTTTCCCGAAGGAATGTCTTTCTCCGGGATGACCATACCTGCCAGTACTGCGGAAAGAAACTCGACGCCAAGCATCTCACCTGTGACCACCTTGTCCCCAAATCCAGGGGAGGCGTGACGGAATGGACCAACATCGTCACCTCCTGCATTGCCTGCAACCTGAAGAAGGGAGACAAACTGTCTGAAGAAGTGAAGATGCATCCGAGGAAGAGACCTTCACGCCCCAACGGGTTCTATATGTTCATGCTGAACCTTGGCGTCAAGGTGCCGCCCGAATACTGGCGAGACTACATGTTCATAAGGAATTGAGATGGATAGAGTCTGGGCCCCCTGGAGAATGGAATACATCACGGGCACGAAAACGCCGGGTGAGAAGAGGTGCTTTCTCTGCATCGACGAGGGGAAAGATGAGGAATCCCTCGTGATCGGCAGGCTCGGCACGGCCTTTGTCATCATGAACCGCTTTCCCTACACGAACGGCCACGTCATGGTCGTGCCGGTCCGTCATACGGGACTCATGGAAGATCTTACCGACGAGGAATCCCTCGACATAATGCGCCTTGTGAGGAAGATGGTCAGGGTCTACAAGGAGGAGTTCAGCGTCGAAGGCATCAACATCGGCATCAACGTAGGCCGCGCCGCCGGGGCGGGACTGGAGGAGCACATCCACGTGCATATGGTGCCGCGCTGGTTCGGGGACACCAACTTCATGGCCGTCACGGGGGAAACGAGGGTCATCTCCGAACACCTCATGACCTCCTACGAGAGGCTGAAGAGAAGATTCCTTGAGACGGTTCTTTGATGCCTCCCGGGTAGTCCTCGACCCTCAGGCGATAGCCGGGGCACTCACAAGAAAAAAACCGCATGAGCTTGCATTACCCGAAAGGGCCATCATAACCTTCAACGAAGCAGACCTCAGGCGATTGACGCAAGACAGGGGGGCGTCCATCGTGGACGCCTGGGCCCCTTTCAGGATGATCCATCTTCTGTCCGGGACGTCGACGGTGGTCGTAAGATCATCCTTCGGTGGCCCGAATATTGCTGCGTTGATGGAGGAACTGTCCGCCTTCGGCGTCCGGGAGTTCGTTCTCTGGGGATATTGCGGAGGCATGGGGCCGGACAGGGCGGTAGGGGACGTCTGCCTCGCGGGGAGCGCGCTGCGCGAGGAGGGGATCTCCTGGCATTACCTGGAAGACGATAACGACATGGTCTCGTCGCCCTGGGCGGACGACTGGGCTCCCGCGGCGGCCGGCGCTGGATTTCCCATCATCGACATATGGACGACGGACGCCCTCTACAGGGAGACCGAGAACAAGATCGACGCCTGCATCAAACGGGGCATATCGGCGGTGGAGATGGAAACGGCATCCTTCTACGCCGTCGCCGGGGCAAAGGGTTTGAAGGCCGTCGCCTTCCTCGTCGTCTCCGACGTCTTTAATAATGGTAAGTGGATAAGCGGCTTCCACACCAAGGCCTTCAAGGAGGGCGCAAAAAAACTTGCCCGCTTCATGAAAGAGAAAGCGGTCCGCTGACCACCACACCCCGAAACCCCGATCTTCCCTGAAAATATTTCCCAAAAGGAAATTTTTTCCCAGCAAAAGGGAAAATAACAGTCTCAAGTCTCAAGTCTCGGGTCTCACGTCTCAGGTTGAAGACCTTAGAAGATATAAAGACCCTCTCCCCCGTCATTCCGGCGAAGGCCGGAATCCAGGAGAGCGGATGGTGCGGCAACGAGCCTGCTTCTTCAATAGAGGATGCGGCTGTCGTCTCGCCGGTTTTTCGCCCCAGATCCGGGCACCGGTTTGTAGCCGCAAGTATTTCCTGGATTCCGGCCTTCGCCGGAATGACGGGAGAAGAGAGTGCAAGCGATTCAAGCGATTCAAGCGATTCAAGCGATTCAAGCCGTCTTCTCTGGCACACGTATTGCACTATCCCCGGCATGAGCTCTTTTGTGACAGTCGCCGGGAAGTACGTGAATGAGAAGAGATTGGACATTATCTCCAACAATCTGGCCAACGCTCAAACCGCTGGATTCAAGGCTTCGCGGCCCATCTTCGAGATGATTTCCACAGCGCAGGACGAGACGGGCCGGCACGGACTCTTGAAGAACTCCTTTGTCAAGCTTTCCGACACCTATATCGATTTTTCTGACGCTTCCATTGTTGAGAGCGGCGCCAAGCTGGATGTAGCCATCCTGGGTCCCGGGTTCTTCTCCGTTATGACGCCGGAGGGTGTCCAGTACACGCGCAACGGACAGTTCATGCTCGATAAGTCGAGTCGGCTCGTTACCATGAGCGGAGACCCCGTCATGGGGAAGGGTGGAGAGATCACCATCAATGTCAGCGACGGCAAAGAGATACTTATCGAGAGCGATGGCTCCATATACCTGGGAAAGGACCTCGTCGACACCATCAAGGTCCTCGAGTTCCGGGACATGAAGGGTTTGAAACCGTCGAGCAAGAGCAACTTCACATACAGCGGTGCCGATGCCGGTGAGACACCCAAAGTGTACACGGTACGGCAGGGCTCGTACGAGACATCGAATGTCAATATCGTTCTTGAAATGGTGGATCTCATAGCCACCATGAGGGCGTTTGAGTGCTACACAAAAGTGGACGAGATGTTCTCTGACATCAACAGCAAGCTGTCAGAGCTGACGAAACTCTAGGAGGAACACATGATACGGGCGTTATGGACAGCGGGAACGGGCATGAACGTGCAGCAGACGAATCTCGACGTCATTGCCAATAATATCGCCAACGTCAACACGAACGGCTTCAAGAAGAGCCGTGCGGACTTCCAGGACCTCATGTACCAGACCCTGAGACTGCAGGGTGCGAGGACGGAAGGCGGCGGGATGGTTCCCACGGGCATACAGATAGGCCTCGGCGCCATGCTCTCCTCGGTCCAGAAGGTTTTCCAGCAGGGTGATTACCAGAGGACAGACAACGAACTCGACATAGCCATAGAAGGCAATGGCTTCCTCCAGGTGAACCTGCCCTCCGGCGATAAGGCTTATAGCAGGGCAGGTGCCCTGAAGACCGACGCAGACGGCAAGATAGTAACGACGGACGGCTATACCATCGAGCCGAACCTCACCATACCCGCAAGGACAACGAGCATATCCATAGAGAGCGACGGAACCGTCACGGTCCAGATCCAGGGCCAGTCCTCTCCCCAGCAGATAGGCCGCCTTGAACTCGCGAACTTCATCAACCCCACGGGACTTCGGGCCATAGGCAAGAACCTCTTCATGGAAAGCGACGCGAGCGGCTCACCCACAACGGGAAGGCCGGGGGAGAACGGCATGGGCACGGTCCTCCAGGGTTTTCTCGAAATGTCCAACGTCAATGTCATGCAGGAGATGATCAACATGATCATCGGCCAGCGCGCCTATGAGGTCAACTCGAAGGCCATCCAGGCGGCGGACGAGATGCTTCAGATGACCAACAACCTGAGGAGATAGCATGGATACCCCGACGAACGTGAGCCGTGATGAGAAGGTCCTGTGCAGACTGGAGGCACAAAAGGGTCTGTGCGTCGTCTTCCTGATCCTCTTCTTCTTTCTTGCCGCTGCTGTGGGGTCCATGAGGACCGTACACGCCGCCGGCGAATCCGCGGCGGAAGCGAGAATAATCAAGTTCGTCAAGGAAATCTATCCCGGAGGCGACACCGTTCGTGTGAGACTGACGACGGTTCCGCCCCAGTTGAGGGAAAAGGTAAAGATCGTCAACCTCAGCTTCGTGCGCATACCCGACGTCAGCGGAGACGGTGTCTGTTCTGTTGAGATCGAGACCGCTCCGGGCAGGCTGCGTACCGTGCAGGTACCCTTCAGGGTGTTTGCGAAGCGCGAGCTTTACGTGCTGAAGGGGGCAGGACAGAAGGGCGATACCATCGGCCAGAGGGACGTTGTGGTCCGCGAGACTTTCATGAACGGGAAAGGTGCCGGTTACCCGGCTTCGATCGAAGATGTTGTCGGCAAGGTCCTTAAGAGGGATGTCCCGGCCAATACTCTTGTCACCAATCAGATCCTCGAGGACCGGATCGTCGTCAGGCAGGGTGAAACGGTCACCATAATCGCCGAGACTGACAGACTGATCGTGCGCGCGAAGGGCAAGACCGTCGACAGGGGACGGGTGGGCGACGTGATACGGGTCAGGAACATAGCCTCCGGAAAGGAAGTTGTCGCGAAGGTCGTAAACGGCAGTTCCGTCAAAGTCGAGTTCTAGGAGAGTGGGTTTATGAAGACGAGTACCGTATTGCTGATGGCCATGCTGACGGCGGTTGTCCTGGCAGGTTGCCAGAGCACCAGTCAATCGGTGATAAGGGACGAGCCCTTTGTCATAGACAATACGTACAAGACTGTGAAGCCGGCACCCCAGCCTCCCGCGGGGACCATCTACCGCGGAGTCAATGCCAACAGCAACTTCCTTGGTGATCACAGAGCCCGGGGAGTGGGCGATATCATCACCGTCAAGATCTATGAGGTGACGAACGCATCGGAGAAAGCGGGCACGAAGACGGCGAAGTCAGCTACTACAACGGCGGGCATCCCCAATTTCCTGGGGCTCGAGTCCAACTTCTATCCCTCCAGCATCACTCCCGACAAGATGATCAACGCCAACACGAAGAACGACTTTGACGGCTCCGGTGAGACCACCCGGGGCGGTTCTTTGACGGCCACCATCACGGCGCGCGTCGTGGACGTGCTTCCCAACGGCAATCTGGCCATCGAAGGAAAGAGAGAGATCAGCATCAACAACGAGAAGAAGGAGATCCTGGTCCAGGGCATCGTAAGGCCCAGAGACCTCGATTATGACAACTCCGTGTACTCGACACAGGTCGCGGACGCCAAGATAATCTACACCGGCGTGGGGGTCCTGGGAGAAAAGCAGAAACCGGGCTGGCTCGCGCGCATCATGGACGCCGTATGGCCATTCTGACGGGGGAAGGCATGAGTTACCGGGAACGTGTCCATCGCAACATGATGATAGTCTGCACGCTCTTCTTTATCGCCGCCTTCCTTCTGTTCATGGCGGGGATGGCGGACGCGGCCCGCATCAAGGAAATGGGCTACATCAGCGGTGCGAGGAGCAACCAACTCATCGGCTACGGGCTCGTCACCGGCCTTTCGGGCACGGGGGACAAGTCGAATACCATCTTCACGAACCAGTCCCTCGCGAACATGCTGGAGACCATGGGGATCAGGGTTGACCCCAAATCGACGAAGGTGAACAACGTTGCCGCCGTCATGGTCACCTGCAACCTGCCTCCCTTTGCCCGGATAGGGAGCAAGGTCGACGTGACGGTCTCTTCCATCGGCGATGCCAAGAGCATCGAAGGCGGCGTCCTGGTGACGACCCCCCTTAAGGGAGCCGACGGGCAGGTGTATGCCATGGCGCAGGGCCCGATGGTGGTTGGCGGTTTTCTGGCATCGGGACAGGGTGCCTCGGTGCAGAAGAACCATCCCACGGTGGGCCGGATAGCCAACGGCGCCACAGTCGAGCGGGAGGTCATCTCCGAGGAGTACAAGGGAAGCGAGATCATGATCGCCCTGAAGATGCCCGACTTCACCAACGCCCGAAGGATAGCCGACCGAATTAACGAGACCTTCGGCGGCGCCGCCCACGCGAAGGACGCCGGAACCGTCAACGTGACGATACCGCTCAATATGAGGAACAACCCCGTGCAATTCCTGTCCGTCGTGGAGAACCTCGACATCAGGACGGACATGCAGGCGAAGATAGTGGTTGACGAGAAGACGGGCACCGTTGTCATCGGCGAGAATGTGCGCGTATCCACTGTGGTCATTTCTCACGGCAACATAAGCGTCCAGATCAAGGAAGATGCCCGCGTGAGCCAGCCCATGCCCTTCGGACAGGGCCAGACGGTGGTCACACCGGACACGCAGATCAAAGTGCGTGAGGACCGGGGAAAATTCTATCTCCTCGAAGCAGGCATTTCGATCAGAGAACTCGTCAACGCCCTCAACGCGACGGGGATCTCGACACGCGATGTCATAACGATACTGCAGACCATCAAGGCGTCAGGCGCTCTTCACGCCGAGCTTGAGGTCATATAGGAGGCCTTCGCTGTGTCTGAAAGTGTGAAATCGGTAACGATGGGTTTGCCGCCCGCAATCTCGATGGGGGTCAGCACGATGGAACGCGATCTGTCGGGTTCGTCGGAGGCGGACAGGGAAAAGATCTGCCGGAGCTTCGAGTCTTTCATGATCTACAGTATGATAAAGCACCTGGAGAAAACGACGAAAATGTCGAAGAAGGGATATGCCGAGGAAACCTACATGGCCATGGTGTACGAGAAAGTCGCCGATTTCCTTGCGGATAAGGGAGTCGGCATAAAAGAGATGCTCATGAAGTATTCCGAGAGGGAAAATGCTAAAGTTAATCCTCGAAGCGGCGATAATACCGGTAAGCGATAGAGGAGGTGCACCATGAAGATTGAGAACGGCAACAAGCCCGACCTGCTTGACAGCCTTGTCAAGACCGCTCAGGTAAAGCCGCAGCAGCAGAAGGACCTTTCCGTCGAACACAGAAAGGACCAGGGCGCAGGCTATGACAAGGTGGAACTTTCGTCCAGGAAGCAGGAGGTCGACCGTCTTGCCGAGAAGGCCAGGACCCAGTCCGTGGTTCGGGAAGAGAAGGTCGAAGAGCTCAAGTCCAGGATCGAGGACGGAACCTACAATGCCAGAGGCCAGATAGTAGCTGCCAGCATACTGAAGGCCAATATCCTGGACGAGCTGCTCTAATGATGACAGACGCCATCATTGAAATGACGAAGAGAGAAGAACAGACCCTGAAGGAGTTTCTGACGGCCCTTCAGATGGAGCGCGATGCCATCATATCCTTTTCACTGGATGGCATAATCGCGGGCAACAACAAAAAGGAAGAGATTCTGAGGAAGCTCGAGTACCTGAAGGCGGAGAAGGAAAAGCTGCTGGAAGGTGCGGGGGACAGGGAGGCCATAGCGGCCGACGAGACGATGCAGTCCCTCAACGGGCGCCTGGCCGTGGTGATGAAAGAGGTAAAGATCGCCATGGACAAGAACATGAAGCTTCTCTCCTTCTCCATCGATCACGTCAGATCGTCGATAGAGAACATTATCGGCCACATAGGCGGCAATATGGGTTACGGAAAGAAGAGAGAGGACCTCTCTTCCGTACTTCTCTCTAAAGTCATCTAACGCACAAAGAAGGGTAACATGGGCATCACCTCTATACTCAATATCGCTAGAAACGCCCTCTTTGCACAGCAGACCTCGCTGCAGGTCCTGTCGAACAACATCGCCAATGTGAATACGAAGGGGTACGCGAGACAGGAGGCGGTCCTCACCGAGGCCGACGCCGTGATGTCCGATTCCGGGCTCCTCCTGGGCAGCGGCGTCAGAATCCAGAAGGTGGCGAGCTACTACGACAAGTACCTCGAGTACTCCGTGGCGAGGCAGTACACGTCCCTGGAAGAACAGAAGACGTACATGAAGTTCTTTACCCGCATCGAGAGTGTTCTCGACGAGAGCAATTCCCGGCTCACGTCGAACATCACCGCCTTTTTCAACTCATGGCAGAGCCTTGCCGCCGACCCCTTGAGCGGTGTCGCGCGGGCCGACGTGGCGTTGAAGGCAACGAATCTCAGCCAGAGCATCCGGAACACATACAGCCAGTTGAAGACCCTGCAGGTGGAAACGGACAACAATGTTGCAAGTGAGGTCTCGGATATAAACAATATTCTCTCTTCCATCGCCGCGCTGAACCAGAAGACCTATGAGTCGTCGGCGGGTGGAACTGAAAGCGCCAGCTTCGGGAGCCAGAGGATGCTGCTGCTGCAGGAGCTCTCGGGGAAGCTGGACCTCCAGTATTTCGAGGATGAGAACGGCGGCCTTACCGTCATGACCGCCAATGGAAAACTCCTTGTCGAAAAGGGGATCTCCTATGAACTGACCGCTGAAAAGACAGGTGCCGACAATTTCCACCATGTGTACTGGAAGGGTACGTCCCAGTACTCCGTGGATATCACGGACACCATCGGCGGAGGGACCCTCAAGAGCCTCATCGACTTGAGGGACAACCAGCTTACCGGTTTCATCGACGATATCAACGACCTTGCCCGGTCCCTCATGACGGAAGTGAACAGCGTCCACGTGACGGGCTACAACCCGGGGGGGACGACGGGCGTCAATTTCTTCAAGAACATGACCCAGGACTATGCCGCCAATCTGGACCTCAGCGATGAGATCAGGACGGACGTGAACTACATTGCCGTGACCTCGTCGGCATCGAACATGTCGGGCAACGACATAGCACTCGCCATCGCCAACCTGGGCAGCGCCGACGTGACGATAGGCGGGGCGACCACAACCTATGTGACCTATACCGCGTCCATAGCAAGCACCGTGGGGAACCTTTCACAGAACGCACAGAACCTTTCCGAGTACCATCAAAACCTCATGGATATGGTGTCCAACCAGAGAGAGAGCATATCCGGCGTTTCCATTGACGAGGAGATGTCGAACCTCATCAAGTTCCAGTATGCCTATCAGGCCGCGGCGCGCCTCATCAACACGGCGGATACCCTGATGAGCGCCCTTATGGAGATCGGACGATGAGAGTATCTGAGTCGATGAGATACAGGCTGTTCCAGACCTGCATCAACAAACTGGGGCAGCAACTGACGGATATGGAGAAGAAGATATCCACGCAGAAGAACGTCAACTCCCCTTCGGACAACCCTCTCATCTTCGCGCGGTGCGTCGAGTACGACGCGGAACTGAGCGCGGGCGGTCAGTTCAACGACAACCTGCAGCGCCTGACGACCCTCGTGAAGATGTACGACACATCCCTGTCGAGCGTGGAAGGGCAGCTCAAGACCCTGGGAGAGATGGCTGCCGGGTATGACACTGCCAGCACGAGCCTTCGCCAGTCTTACGTCGACGAATTGAAGGGCATCATCGAGCACCTTGTCACCGTGGGCAATACCAAGCTGGGGAACACGTACATCTTCGGCGGCCAGCAGGCTGACAGCGCCCCCTTCCGTCTGAATAACGATTACTCGGTGACATACACCGTATCCGCAAACGGCGAGGACGCCACCAGCATCTACGTCGACAGCACTCAACTCGGGCAATACGGCCTCTCCGGCAGGGAAGCCCTCTACAGCACCGCGAAGATCGCCTTCGGGAATGTGAGCAACGCCTACCAGGGCGACATCTACTCCAACACGGACAGTTTTGCCTACGTGATCAACGCGGGAAACCGAACGATGTACGTCAACGGCGCGGCGGTTAACCTCACGGAGGGCGTCTATACGGGAAACACCCTTGCCCAGGAGATAAAGACGCGGCTCGGCGCGGACTATTCCGTCGCCTTCGATTCGACGACCCGGAAGTTTGTCATCACCAACAACACCACAGGCCCCGTGACCTTCAACTGGTCCAACGCCGGGGCGACGGCCGCGGGAGTGCTGGGGTTCGATGCCATCGATTCCGTCGTGGCAAGCGGCGAGACGGAGATGAGCGACCTTGACACGGGAAGAAAGTCCTTCATGGTGCGGATAGCAACGGGCGGAGCGACGACCGGGGCGCTGGCGTCGAGAGCGACGTATTCCTACTCAACGGACGGAGGTCTGACCTGGTCCGCGGCGATGTCGGTCAGCACGGGTGGGGCCGATACGACTGTGGGGGACATCGTGATCGACGGGACGAACAACACGTTCTACCGCAACGGTACGGCGGTGACGTTGACGAACGGGACATACACCGGAGCCGCCCTGGCGACGGAGATCGAGACACAGCTCGGCGCGGGCTATTCCGTCTCGTATGACGCATCAACCCGGAAGTTTGCCATCACCAACAACACAAGCTCTGTCGTCACTCTCAACTGGTCGAACGCCGCCTCCAACGCTGCGGGCGTCCTGGGTTTCGACAATGTCGACTCCGTGATCAGTAATGGCAGCACCGATACAGGTGATTATGACGCTGGAATGTTTATAGACGGCTCGGGCGTGCCCAACGCCACCAACAACCGGATAAAGTTCGCGTTCGCCACGACGGATACGACGCTGAGTGCGAACGACACCTTCCAGGTCAAGGATCTGAGTGTTTTCGAACTCCTCAAGAACTTCAAGGACGCCTTTGAGGCGGGCAACTCAACCTGGGTATCAAAGAACCTCAAGTACGTTGACACGGCCCGGAGCGCGGTAATGAAGACCAATGCCGTCGTGGCCTTTCAGGGTACCAGGGCGGAGATGCTCATGAATATCAATACCGCGAAGAAGAACCGGATCGAGGAAGAGAAAGGCAAGCTCGTCGGAGCCGACACCGCTCAGCTCGGGACGGAATTCGCCGTTCTTCTCAACACTTACCAGACCCTCCTGGCGGCCTTCTCAAAGATGCAGTCCGTTAGCATCCTCACCTATCTCAGGTAAAGCCGGGCCAAGAGTTCAACAGGCTGTTGAACTCTTGAACCCTTGAACTCTTGAACCGTTTTCTATATCCTTCTTGTGGAGGTTTGCGGTGATGGATGTGCGTGAGGTTTCCGTGGTGAAGAGGTCCGGAGAGGGTGTTGTCCGCAAGGTCGAGCGCGTTGCCATGGAGGAGCCCCTTGAAGTCCATATCGAGAATGAACCTTTCTATACGACGATGCGCCTGCCGGGGGAGGAGGTGCCCCTGGCCCTTGGGCTTTGCTTCACCGACGGGCTTATAAGATCCATGGACGATGTCGCCGGCGCAAATTACTGCAGCGACATTTCTGTGAACAAGGTCAACGTCTATCTCAGTGAAGCGAAGAAGAAAGGCGGTCCTCTCGTGCCGAAGAGGAGACAGCTCACCGTGTACTCCAGCTGCGGGGTCTGCGGGTCGGACCTGATCGGTGACCTGACGAGGTCGATACCGGCTATAGAGAAGAGGACGACCATGGCATTTCCCGACCTCTTCTCCATGCAGAAAGTGATGGTGGAAAAACAGAAGGCCCATCACCTGACAGGAGGGACCCACGCGGCCTCGCTTTTCGATGGAAAGGGCGGTTTCCTGTCCTTCGCCGAGGATGTGGGGCGTCACAACGCCCTTGACAAGGCCATCGGCAAGCTCCTCGTCGAAGGAAGGGCCCGTGAGGCTGTCATTGTTCACTTAAGCTCCCGCCTGAGCTACGAGATGGTCGTGAAGGCGGCAAGGCTCGGGGCCGAGATCGTAACAGGCGTATCCGCCGCCACGTCGCTGGCGATAGAGACGGCGGACGCCCTCGGCATTACCCTCATCGGCACTCTCAGAAATCCCAGGGGGAATATCTTCACCCATCCCGAGCGGATTCTCTGAACGCAGCGGAATCGGGGGGCTACTGTGCTGTGTACCAGTCTATTGTTTTCTTCAATCCCTCTTCGAACGACGTTGCCGCCCGGAAGTCGAATTCCTGGCGGGCCTTTGCGGTATCGAGCATCCGGCGGGGTTGGCCGTCAGGCTTGGTGTGGTCCCAGGCGACGGCGCCGCGGAAATCCATGAGGTTGACGATGAGGGAGACGAGGTCCTTTATGGATATCTCGAAGCCCGCGCCGATATTCACGGGGTCGCTCCCGTCATAGCGCTCCGTTGCGGCTGCGATGGCCTCGGCCGCGTCCTCCACGTAGAAGAACTCGCGTGTGGCCGAGCCCGTACCCCAGACACCGACGGAGGCGGAAGAATGTTCCGGGTTCCGGGCTCCGGGTTCCGGGTTGACGTCGGATGAACGGGTGATGCCGTAATGAGCGAGGACGGTCAGGATGTCTTTAGCGGAGGAATCCCTGGTTATCACGATTGGAGAACCATTGATGACGGCCTTTCCGTCGTCGTTGCGGAGGAAGTCACGGACTATTCCGCTGAGGTCGCCGCGGGACAGGAGGTTGCCGAGGTGGAATTTTCTGATGAGCGCCGGGATGACGTGGGAGGACCGGAAACTGAAGTTGTCCCCCGGGCCGTAGAGGTTCACGGGGAGCAGGAAGATGGAATTAAACCCGTACTGCTGCCGGTAGGCCTGGGACTGGACGAGCATCATCTTCTTGGCGAGGCCGTAGGGCGCGTTCGTTTCCTCGGGGTAGCCGTCCCAGAGTTTGTCCTCTCTGAACGGGACGGGGGTGAACTTGGGATAGGCGCAGATGGTCCCGAGGGCGACGAACTTTCCTATGCCATGAAGGTACCCTTCGTGGATCAGCTGGATACCCATCATGGCGTTCTCATAGAAGAGGGAGGCAGGGTTCTCCTGATTGAAACCGATGCCGCCCACCTTTGCCGCAAGGTGGATGACGATGTCGGGTCTGTGCTCGTCATACATGCGTCGTATGTTGGCCAGGCTGACAAGGTCGTACTCGGGCAGGTCGGCGACAAGGACCTTCCCGCAGCCCCGCGACTCGAGGGCACGCATAAGATGCCTTCCCAGAAAACCCCTGCCACCGGTAACGGTAACAGTCTTCCCCCGAAAGCCTGTCATACTTCCCATCGCCTCTCCTTTGCTCTATTGACTCCCCTTCGTTCCTGGCACCGGGGCGCCGGGGCGGCGGATCCTGCCGGGTGCGACATCATTTTTACCGTCAGTTGGCCCCTTAAGTCAGACTATTCCACGCCGCAGGCAGTGTCAACCCAATTGTTCCGGCCTGAAGCCTGAAATCCGAAACCCGAAACCGTCTTCACGCCTTCTCGAACTTGTACCCCACCGAGTACACGGCGTGGATAAGACTGGCCTTCGGGTCGGCGGTCTGCAGCTTCTTTCTCAGCTTTTTGATGTGACTGTCTATGGTGCGCTCGCTGACAACGCGCTCGTCGGGATAGATCCTGTCCATGAGTTGCTGGCGTTCGAATATGCGTCCCGGATTCGCCGCGAGGAACTGGAGGAGCTTGAATTCCACGGCGGTTAGACCCAGGTCGCGGCCTTTCAAGGTGGCCCGCCAGCGGTTCTCGTCAAGCGTAAGACCGCTTTCTTCCAGTGTTTGACCGCCCTGGGTCCTTCGCAGGACGGCTTTTACGCGTGCCACCACCTCCCGGGGGCTGAAAGGCTTGCAGATATAGTCGTCGGCCCCGATTTCGAGGCCCAGCAGACGGTCTATTTCCTCTATCCGGGCCGTTACCATTATTATAGGTACAGTGGAGAACGTCCTGATGTCGGCACAGATCTCCACCCCGTCCCGTCCCGGAAGCATGAGGTCGAGGAGGATGAGGTCGGGCCCGTGCTCGCGCACCCATGGTACGACGTCCATACCGTTTTCGAGACAGTGAGGCTCGAAACTGGAGGCCCTCAGGTAGTCAGCCAGAAGACTTGCCAGCTTCGGTTCGTCCTCGACGACAAGGATGATCCTGTTCATGGACCCGTCTCCTCGAGGGGCAGGGACACCCGCATCAACAGGCCGCCAAGCGATGAAGAGGATGCAGTTATGGTACCTCCATGGGCCTCGACGATGTTCCGGCAGATGGCAAGGCCGAGTCCGGAGCCCCCCGATGTGCGGCTCCGGGAGGTTTCGACGCGATAGAGCCTGTCGAAGAGCCGGTCCATCTCGGCGGCGGGCACCCCGGGAGCTGAATCCTCAAAGTCTATGTTTGCCGTGGCCCCGTACTGCCGGACGCGAACGACGAGCGTGCCTCCGCTGTCGGTGTACTTCAGGGAGTTCCCGATGAGATTCGAGAAGAGCTGCCGGAGGCGTTCACGATCGGCGAAGACGGGTGCGGGAGCCTGCCCGCGGGTTATGTCCGTCACGAGGGCGATGCCTTTACGATCGAACTCAACCTTAGAGGCATCGACGGAGCCGGTGAGCACCTCCACGATGTCCACCCTCTCTTTCCGGTATGTCAGCGCGCCGAGGTCGGACAGGGTCAGTTGATGAAGGTCGTCGACGAGGCGGTTGAGTCTCATCACCTCGCCGTGAAGAGACCTGACGGCTAGAGGGGTGGTCTCGCGCACCCCTTCCATGAGGGCCTCTATCTCTCCCCGAAGCACCGCTATGGGTGTCCTGAGTTCATGGGATATGTCGGCCACCCATTGCCGGCGGGCCTTCTCGTTCTTCTCCAGGGCGTCGGCCATGGCGTTGAAGGAGCGTGCGAGCTGACCCAGTTCGTCCGAGGACGTCACGGGCACGCGCACCGCGTACCTTCCCGAGGCAAGCTCCCGGGTTGCCGCCGCGATGGTGGTGATGGGTCTGACCAGCCGCCTTGCGAGCGGCAGGGAGAAGATAACGACGACGAGGACCAGGCCGAGGACGGCCGTGATAAGTGCTGACTTCTGGTGCTGGAGGAACTGGACCTGAGGGGGGCTCAGGAACTGCCGCGGGGGAAGATGACCCACGTATCCCACGATGGACCCGTCGTGGATTATGGGTTTGTATTGTAGTGCGTCCTCTTTTCCGGGGTGCCCGAATACTGTCCGCCTGTCGGCATCGAGGACGACGAGGGGGAGCCTCGGCGGGGGCAGTTGTCCCTGCCTCTCCGCAGGGGCCTGTCCGTCATGCTCGTGAAGCGCCCGCGTCGCCCAGTACGCCGGATCGGCGCGGAGGAAATCCCAGTTTCCGTGGCCGGCATATGCCCTGGCGAGGCTTGAGCTCACCGATTCCATGCCGGCCTGCGCCATCGTGTCGAGATACCGGAAGAAAGCTCTGTTGATGCTCCATTGCATGACGAGGAACATGCAGAGGATCGCAGCACACGTTGCGGCGAGGATGGAGAGGAAAAGCCGATAGGTTATCCCGATCCTTATCATCGCGGGTCCCTTGTGTCATGTGTCATGCCCTGTATTTTACAACCACTTTGCCCGAAATGGGGAGTCTTTTGACGTCTTCCGAGCAATATCCTTATTTCCTCCACAATTGTGCCACATTCATCGGATATCCTTTGCTCATTAAAAACGCGGAAGACGGACGCAGGATAGAAATAATTGAGCCAGGGAGGCAGACATGAAAAAGATATTTGTTAGTTTGACCATGGGCGTGCTTTTCGCGTTCCTCACCGTGTGCCATGCAGGCGCCGAGGGTCCGCAGGGTCCCGGCCCGGGGCACCCGGGAGCAGGAATAAAGATGGACCATCCTTTCCGGCTCGGCCTGCCGGGTCTTAACATCGATAGGAACCGTATGGACGCGATACACGAGATAGAGACGAGGACCGCGAAGGAGGGTATCAGGAACAGGGCGGAGCATGAGGTGGCATCGATCGAACTCCGGGAACTCCTCAGGAAGGACCCCGTGGACCTGGGTATGGTCGAGGCGAAGCTGAAACAGATGGCGGCCCTCGAAACACAGATGCACCTTGCCCGCATCAAGGCGGTCGAGGAGATAAAGGGGAAACTGACGAGCGAGGAGAGGAAGAAACTCAGGGAATTCTTCGATGCCGCCCACATGAGACCTCTGCCTGACCGTGACGGGATGACCGGGCCCGCGCTGTGCGATCAGCTTCCGCCGCCGGGCAAGCCCGCGGATGAGAAGAGGACCCCGCGGGCCAAACAAAGGGTGCGGTAGGACGCGCACATGCGTTCCATCACCGCTTCTGCAGGAATCCTTGCGTTGCTGGCACTGCTCGGCGGGTGTGTGAGTGTCGGGCCCGACTATGTCAGGCCCGACACGAGGACGTCCGGTCAATGGCACACGCCCCTTGCCGCCGGCCTCAGTCCGGCCGCCGATGCCGGGGTCCTTGCCTCCTGGTGGAGCACACTCGGTGACGCCACGCTATCCCGTCTTGCGGACAGGGCGGTGGCGGGGAACCTCGACCTCAGGAAGGCAAGGGCCAGGGTAAGGCAGGCCCGGGCGGGTAGAAGCGCGGCGACGGCGGACTTCTTTCCCTCCGTCGAGGCCTCCGCAAGGGGTATCCGGACTTACAGCAACGCCGATACCGTCGCCGACAGGGTGAACGACCTCTATAGCGCGGGATTCGACGCTTCCTGGGAGATCGACATATTCGGCGGTGTCCGCCGATCCGTCGAGGCCGCCGGGGCGGACCTCGACGCAGCCCGGGAAGACCTCCGCGACGTTCTCGTGTCGCTCCTGGGAGAGGTGGCGATGAATTACATCGACGTGCGGTCCTACCAGGCCAGGATCACGGCCGCGGAGGGGAACATCGCGAAGCAGGCCGAGACGTATCAGCTGACACTGTGGAGACAGCAGGCCGGTCTCGGTGACGAGCTTGCCGTGCAGGAGGCCCTTTCGAACCTCGAAAGCACGCGGTCTCAGATACCCGACCTCAGATGCGGTCTCGAAGCGGCGAAGAACAGGATAGCCGTGCTTCTGGGCGAACAGCCGGGAGCGGTCCACAGGGAACTCGATGCCCCGGCGCCCATACCGGCCCCGCCTGTGGATGTGGCCGTGGGGGTGCCGGCGGATGCGCTGCGCCGCCGGCCCGATGTGAGGCGTGCGGAGCGCGAGCTTGCGGCGCAGACGGCGCGGGTGGGTGCCGCAACGGCGGAACTCTATCCGAAGTTCACCCTCACGGGGTCCATAGGCGTCGAGGCCCTTTCCCTCAACAGGCTTGTCTCGACACCGGCGAGGTCATACGGCTTCGGTCCTTCCGTCAGCTGGCCTGTCTTCAGGGGCGGCGCGATACGGGCCAACATCGAGGTCCAGTCGGCCCTGCAGGAGGAGGCCCTGGCCGGGTACGAGAAGACGGTGCTGACCGCGCTCGAAGAGGTGGAGAACGTGTTGACCGCCTACGCGGAGGAGCAGAAGAAGATGGAGTCCCTGCGGCTTGCCGGACAGGCGGCGGGCAGGTCTGCCGAAATCGCTCTTCGGAAGTACGAGGCCGGCCTCATCGATTTCCTTGCCGTCCTCGTCGCCCAGCGTTCCCTGCTGTCCGCCGAGGACCAGCTGGCAAAGACGAAGGGGGTGGTGGCATCGAACCTGATAAAGCTGTACAAGGCCCTTGGAGGAGGATGGGAGTCTATCGCATCCTCCGCGGAAGAGAAGATACACACAGACAGGAGCGACGGGAATGAAGATTGATCCGGGATCGGTGGCCGAGAGGATACTGGGGGCCGGCCCTCTCAAGGGTTCGAGGCCGATGAGGCGTTATCTTTGGCTTGCCTGCCTGGCTGCCGCCGTGGCAGTCATGGTAATCGTGGTCATGGGCGTGAAAGGCGGGTCGAAGGCAGTGCAATACAAGACGGAACAGGTCAGGCGAGGGGACCTTGTGGTCGTCGTGACCGCCACGGGGACCCTGCAGCCGACGAACAAGGTTGATGTCGGCAGCGAACTCTCGGGCACCATCAAGACCGTCGAGGCGGATTACAACAGCAAGGTCAAGGCAGGTCAGGTCCTGGCGAGACTCGATACAACGAAACTGGAGGCGACGATAGCCCAGTCGAGGGCGGCGCTGGAAGCGGCAAAGGCAAAGGCGCTGCAGGCGAGGGCAACGGTTACGGAAACAGGGGCCAAGTTGACGCAGTACCGGAAGGTCCGGGACTTAAGCGGCGGCAAGGTCCCTTCGCAGACGGAGATGGACGCGGCGACGGCGGCCTTCGAGCGGGCAGGGGCCGACGCCGCGAACTGCAACGCCTCTGTGTCACAGGCCGAGGCGACCCTTAAGGCCAACCTGACGGACCTGTCAAAGTCGGTCATCAAATCTCCCATCAACGGCATCGTCCTGACGAGGAGTATCGAGCCCGGGCAGACGGTGGCGGCATCTTTCACCGCTCCCGTGCTTTTCACCCTTGCCGAGGACCTGACGAAAATGGAGCTCCACGTGAATGTCGACGAGGCCGACATAGGCAGGGTGCAGGAAGGGCAGAAGGCCGTTTTCAATGTCGCTGCCCATCCCGACCGCACCTTCGAGGCCGAGATCACCCAGGCACGGTACGGTTCTTCGACGACATCGGGGGTCGTCACCTACGAGACGGTGTTGAAGGTCGGGAACCCCGATTTGCTCCTGCGCCCGGGCATGACGGCGACGGCGGACATCACGGTGAGGAAGCTGGAAAATGCCGTTCTCGTGCCTGCCTCGGCCCTGCGCTTCTCACCTCCCGTTCAGGCGGAAGGAAAGGCCTCGGGCGGGGTCATCGGAGCCTTAATGCCGAGGCCTCCGGGGTCCGGGCAGCCGCAGCGGGAAGATGGTGGTAAGGGTCAGCAGAAGCGGGTCTGGACCTTGAGCAAGGGCCGGTTGACCTCTGTCTTAATCACCGTAGGGGCCCAGAACGGCGGCGTGACGGAGGTTACGTCGGGCAACCTTCAACCCGGCACCGAAGTGGTCACCGATACCGTCACGGGGGTGAAGTGATGGCAGGGACCGGGCAGAGCACTGAGGCTGAAGCGGCGGGTCACCTCATCGAGTTCAAGGGGGTGAGAAAGGTGTACGGCAAGGGCAACGCGATGGTTGAGGCCCTGCGCGGCATCGACCTTACCATCGATGAGGGAGAGTTTGTGGCGGTGATGGGGCCGAGCGGTTCGGGCAAATCAACGTGCATGAACATCCTGGGGTGTCTCGATATGCCCACGGATGGCACGTACCTCTTCCGTGACGTTGATGTGGGTTCCCTCGACCGTAATCAAAGGGCCCTGCTCCGACGCCACTACCAGGGATTCATATTCCAGGGCTACAATCTCCTGAGCCGCACCTCGGCGCTGGAGAACGTGGAGCTTCCCCTTTTGTACCGCGGCACCGCCTCCCGCGAGCGCCACCGGCTGGCGATTGAAGCACTCAAGACGGTGGGTCTCACAGGGTGGGAGCACCACACTCCGGCGGAGCTCTCGGGAGGCCAGCAGCAGCGTGTCGCCATTGCCCGCGCCATCGTCACCGGCCCCGCGGTGCTTCTGGCGGACGAACCGACGGGCAACCTCGATTCAGCCCGCAGCAGGGAGATCATGGATGTGCTGACGGACCTCAACAGGGACGAGGGGATCACGATCGTCATGATCACCCACGAACCGGACATGGCCGCCTACGCGAAACGGCAGGTCCATTTCCGGGACGGCCTGATCGTGGTCGACGAACACAACGGAGGCGCTGTCTGATGCTGTGGAACACGGTTCTTCTGGCCTTAAGGGAGATACGAAGGAACGTCATGCGTTCCTTTCTGACCGTACTGGGTATCGTCATTGGTGTCGGGGCGGTCATCACCATGATGACCATCGGGGGAGGCACCACGCTTCAGGTGCAGCAGCAGATCGCGAGCATGGGCAGCAACATGCTCATGGTGAGCCCGGGGAAGAGGCTCGGCCCGGGACAATCATCGGGAAACGTCCCCTTCAAGGAGGGCGACGTGGACGCCATCATGCGGGAGGTGGGCTCCATCGCCGCCGTGGCCCCCGTCTCATCGCAATCTGTCCAGGCTATACTGGGGAACCAGAACTGGACGACGCAGGTGACGGGTAGCGACAACAATTACTTCTATATAACGAAGAGGTCCGTTGCGACGGGAAGGCAGTTCAGCGAGAGCGAGCTGCGCGCTGGGGCCGCCGTCTGTGTCATCGGTGAGACGGTGCGCAGGAAGCTCTTCGGCGGCCAGGGGGCGCTCGGCGAGAAGCTCCGCCTTCAGAAACTCTCCTGCGAGGTCGTGGGCGTTCTGGCTCAGAAGGGTCAGAGCACGATGGGGCAGGACCAGGACGACGTGGTGGTGATCCCCATCCGTACCCTTCAGCGGCGCATAACGGGAAACCAGGAGATAGGCCTCATCCAGGTCTCCGTGCAGGAGGGCGCGTCGACGGACAAGGCGCTCAAGGACATCTCCAGACTGATGCGGGAAAGACGCCATCTCGCCCCGAGTGATGACGACAATTTTCATGTCATGGACATGAAGGAGATCGCAAAGATGCTGACAAGCACCACGGAGCTCCTGACGGCGCTCCTCAGCGCCGTCGCGGCGGTGAGCCTCCTCGTCGGCGGCATAGGGATCATGAACATCATGCTCGTGTCCGTCACCGAGAGGACCCGGGAGATCGGGGTTCGTCTCGCCATAGGCGCCCTGGAACGCGAGGTCCTCACGCAGTTCCTCGTGGAGGCCGTGGTGCTCTCCTCCCTGGGCGGCGTTATCGGGATAATGCTCGCGCTCGCCACATCGGTGTGGCTCGGCAGAATCCTCAACGTGCCCTTCGTATTCAACACGCCCATCATCATTGTCTCTTTCCTCTTCTCCGCGGCGGTGGGCATGGTCTTCGGCTACTTTCCCGCCCTCAAGGCGGCGCGCCTCGACCCCATCGATGCCCTGAGGCACGAATAAGAGACAGTTTCAGGTCTCACGTTTCAAGTCTCAGGGAGGAAAGGCCGTTACGGGTTGCGAGTTGCGGGTTGAAAACCACAGAAGGAATACAAATTATCCCTTACGGTTTGTTCGAACTCTTTGCAGAAGAATAATTGTAGTAAATACAACTACAGTTGTAGTAGAATTCGCTACAGTTGATTATGAATGATGTTCTGAACAGCATTTTCGGTTCAAAGACAAGGGTGAAGATATTGGTTTGGTTCTTCACCCATGTTGATGAAGAGTACTTCGTGCGGCAAGTTGCGCCAATCCTTCAGGAAGACCCGACAAATGTGAGTCGGGAAATGGCCAGACTCGAAAAGGTGGGTATCCTCGTCTCCGCCCGGGCGGGGAACCTTAAACAGTTTCGAGTGAACAGGAGTTGTTCCTTTTTTGACGAACTTAAGGGGCTCATTCTTAAGACTGCGGGAGTCGCGGGACAGATCAAGTCTTTGCTTGAAGCCGTGAAGGGGATCGAGCTTGCCTTCATTTATGGTTCCTTCGCCGGTGGCCGGGAGAACGCCGACAGCGATGTCGATCTCCTGATAGTTGGCGATGTTGATCTCAGCGTGATCGATGCGGCATTGCAGAGACTGGAGAAGGCTTTAGGGAGAAGCGTCAACTACGTACTGTATGATCCCCAGGAATTCAAAGAGAAGGTGACGACGAAAGACGGGTTCATCTCCAATGTCCTTGATGGCGAGAAGATCGCCCTTGTAGGAGATCTTCGTGGGCTACAAGAGACTTGAAGCTCAGGGATCCATAGAGAGAATTTCCTCAAACCCGAAGCAGATCTCTGTTAATCTTGCAAGGGCGAGAAGAGATCTGGTGGTGGCGAGGGCAAATCTTGAGATCGACGAAGCCTGGGCCCATACGATCGCCTATCATGCCATGCTCAGGGCCGGAAGAGCCCTCATGTTCTCCCATGGTTACCGACCGAAGGGTAAGGATCAACACAGAACTGTCGTTGAATTCTGCGCTGCCGTTCTGGGCGAGGGATTCAGGACACTCATAAACCGGTTCAACAGGATGAGGACCAAGAGGCATCAGTTCATCTATGACCCGGAGAGGCCAATCCCGAAAACGGAAGCGGCGCAGTCTCTCAAGAGCGCGGAGGATTTTGTCGCCGGGATTGCTGAAACAATGAGTGAAGAAGCCAACAAGGATAACATCTTCTAGCCGTCTTCGATATGTCAGGCAACAACCCCGTCCAGACACTCCCTGAGACACGAGCAAAGACGGTTTCAGGCTTCGGGATGGGCTGAGTCTTCCCGGTTCGATGTGCAGTCCCATCCGACAACGACCGTCGACAGATAACCCATTGATTGTAAACACAAAACAGAAACACAATCCCGGTAATACAAAAAGTATGCCTCCTGTATGACAATTATCCCTTAAGTTTTTTCTCCGCCCTTCGATAACTTTTTCATGAAGGCAAATAGTGCTCACCCGGGAGGTGAAAGGGAGAAGGGGATGGGCACAGGTCACAAAGAGCCCCGGCGAGATCGCCGGGAGAAAAAATCCTAGAAAAGGAGAAACATTATGTCAGACATTTCTTTAACATCAGGCATGAGGGCTAATCTACTGTCCCTCCAGGCAAGCGTCAAGTTGCTCGACAGAACACAGGAAAGGCTGTCGACAGGCAAGAAAGTCAACTCCGCTCTCGACAATCCCGTCAACTACTTTACGGCCCTCGACCACACCACCCGCGCCAACGACCTTCTCGCATTCAAGGACGGCATCTCCGAGGCGATCCAGACGATCAAGGCGGCCGATACGGCCATCACGGGTCTCACCACGCTGATCAACTCCGCGAAAGCTACCGCGGAAGCCGCGAAGAGCACGGTGAACTCAAGTGCAACGAGCCAGACAATGACCTTCTCGGCAGGCATAACGGCGGGTGCCACTGTGGTGCTCGGCGGCGTGACCTACACGGCCGTCACCTCGACGACATCCATCGACGACACGCACTTCTACGTAGGCGGCACCGCGGCAGCGGCAGCCACGTCACTGGCGGCAGCCATCGCCACGACAGGCACTACGACATTCAACATCTCCGACAACGGGCAGGGTGTTCTGAGGATTAGCCGTCAGGACGGCAGCACAATGGGAGCTGGCGACATCACAACGACAAGCGCCAGCGTGGTTGAATCCGACATCGCGGCCAACAGCGACGAGCTGATCGCGAAGCGTGCACAGTACACCAAGCTGCTGGCGCAGATCAACGACTTGAAGGATGACGCATTCTACAAAGGGAAGAACCTCCTGGGAGGAACCTCGGCGGCCTACAACATGACGGTCAAGTTCGGCAACAGCCACACGCTGACAGTCGAAGGTTTTGACGGCTCCGCGACGGGCCTCGGGGTCACGACCCAATCCTCCACATGGGTGGACGAGACGACGATCGATGTGTCGATAACCCAGCTGGAAAGCGCCCTTTCAAAACTGAGGATCGAGTCTTCAAAACTGTCCAGTAACCTGGCCGTCGTCAACGCCAGGGATGAGTGGATCTCGAGCGTTGCCAACGTCCTCCAGACCGGTGCAGACAAGCTGACACTGGCCGATACCAACGAGGAAGGCGCCAACATGCTCATGCTCCAGACGAGGCAGTCACTGAGTACCTCCGCTCTGAGCCTCTCGGCACAGGCGGCACAGTCAGTCCTCAAACTCTTCCAGTAAGAGCGGCAAGCAAAAAACCGGGAGAGGGCCGATGGGTCCTCTCCCGTTCACCACCTTCGGGGAGGTGATAGAGCATGTCAATTGAGAAGATAGGGAATATGGATCATAGTGTTAATATCCAGCGGAAACCGGCGGTTCACAGGGAGCAGAAGCCGGCGGATACCAGCGATACGGTTGTCCACGGTGGAGGCAAGGACCTGACGAAGGTCATTAAACCGCCCTTCCTGCCCATCGGAGACACGCAGAGCATCTATAGAAAGTGACGGACCTATGGCACTCAAGATAAAGCTGAAACCCCACGAGAGACTTATCATCGGTGGAGCTGTTGTGGCGAACGGGGACACAAAGTGCGATCTCATAATAGAGAATGAAGTCCCCGTGCTGCGCGACAAGGACATACTGAGGGAAAAGGAGGCCACAACGCCCTGCAAACGGGTCTATTTCATCATCCAGCTCATGTATGTCGACGGAAGAGACCTGGTGGAGAGGCACAACATCTACTGGTCCCTCGTCAAAGACCTGGTTGAGGCGGCTCCGAGCACCGCGGACACCCTGGCCGAGATAAGCGGCCTCGTCATAGAAGGGAAGTATTACCCGGCATTGAAGCTGGCCCGGAAACTGATAGAATACGAAGAGGGGGTAACGGAGCATGTCCTCAGGGCTCAATGCCTATAAGAAGAACGTAAAGACCACGATCTCGGGACGCGAGCTCGAGGCATCGGTGTTGACGAAGGGAGCCATGCTTTTGAGAACCTGCAAGGAAAACTGGGACGGACAGGACCGTTTCAGAAGACTGGATGACGCCCTTGTGTTCAATCAGAGGATATGGACCATCTTTCAGGACGAGCTCATACGGGATGACAACCCTCTCCCCGTTCAGTTGAGGGGCGACATCCTGAGGCTGAGCCTTTTCATCGACAAGCGGATCGTTGAGATAATGAAGGATCCCTCTCCGGAAAAACTCGACGCCATTATCGACATCAACCTCAACATAGCCGCGGGCCTCAGGGGTTCGGCGGAATAATCGCTTCGGGGTCTCAGGCCTCGAGGGCCAGCGCGTCACAGGACTCCTGAAGGAGCCTCGCGCCGTCAACGTGAATGTGTCCGGTCTCCTGCATGCATTCGAGCAGGGCCCTGGCGGATCCGGCCTTTCCTGCCGCAAGAAACTTCTTTGACAGGTTGCAGAGCACCTCGGAGCAATCATATCCCGTGTCCTTGAGCTCCTTCAGGTGACGGAAGCCCTTATCCTTAAGCCCCGTCACGCAAAAGGCCGCCGCGAGAGTCATTTTTCCGGTGGGGTACGGAGGTATCCGCTTAAGGAGATCTTCGAGGACCCTTATGGCGTCACCGGGGTCGGTACGGAACAGGGAAGTGACGGCATAGCATTGCACCGCCTCCTTTGATTCCCTGTTGAGCTCGAAGGCCTTCTTTGCGTGGCGAAAGGCCTTGTCAAACTCTTCTTTCTCAAAGTAACACCCCGACATATTGAAATAGGGGAGGTAACTGCCCGGGTTGACCGTGATGTATCTTCTCCACAGATCGATGGATTCGTCGTATCTTCCAATGGCGCGAGCCTGCACCGCCAGCTCCCTTAGCGCCGCCTCCGTGTCCCCGTCGGTCTCGAGCTTCTTCTTCCCGATCACATAGTACATCTCCGCCTTGGTCTGACCCCGCTTTGGATCAGCCGGCCCGTAATGGTGGATGACAACGTCACAGGCTTTGATTTCCGCACCGGCGCGTTTCAGGGAGGGTTCGAGCAACTCATGGATGGGATTCTCGAACCTGAGTCTTTCGTCGTTGATAAGGAGCCGTACCTTCGGACTCGGAAACCAGCCCCTTCCGGCCTCTTCCCCGGGGTAGTCGCCCGCGTTTGCCGTCCAGCCCTCGTATACAGAGTCGATCGAGTAATTCCTTGTGACAAGGGAGTAGGCGACGGGCTTCGGGGGGTCCTGGCTGAGGATGGCGCGCAGCTTGCCGTAGTCGCGGGGGGATATGACCTCGTCCGCGTCGTGGATGAGGACCCATTGTCCCTTTGCCTTTGACATGGAGAAATTGCGCGCCTCCGAAAAGTTGTTGGTCCACGCGAAGTCGTGGACATGCGCCCCGAAGGCCCTGCATATGTCCCTGGTCCTGTCCGTCGAGCCCGTATCGGCGATGATGATCTCATCGGCGACGGGTTTGAGGCTCGCAAGGCACCGTGCGATCTGCTCCTCTTCGTTCTTGACGATCATACAGACCGAGAGCGATCCTTTTCGGAAGGCCTTGTCCAGTTTTTCGGGTCCAATCTTCTCCCTCACCTTAAGCGCCGCGGCGAGAATGCCATCATCGATCCCGAAAGTGATCATTGAGCGCTCAATCTCTCCCATGGCCTCCGCGTGTTTCTCCTGCTGGAGGAGAACGCCGGTAAGGAGAAAGGCGAGCTGCTTGTCTATCGGAAAGAGCCTTGCTGCTTCGAGCAGGACGGTTTCCGCCCTCGGAAACTCACCCATGGCGGTCACGGCAGAATTGTACGTTGCCGAGAAGTCAGCGGTCTGAGGCGAAAGGATAAAGCCTTTCTCGATGAGGTCGAGGGCTTCGCGGGTTTCCCCGGCATGCCATTTCATCACCCCGAGATTGACGTAGGGGTCGGCAAAACCGGGGTCGGCACCAATAGCCTTCAGGAAGAACGCCTCTGCCTTCTCCCGGTCTCCAAGCTCCGATGCAAGCATGCCCTTGAGATTGAGCCCTTTTATGGAATCGAAGCAAAGGGAGAGCGCCTGATCGGCATAGTTGTCGGCCTCCGGCGTATGGCCCGTATGATACTGACAGTATCCGAGCATCTCCAGGGCCCGGGTGAATCCCTTTTCCGTATCGGGCAGAGACTGAAGCGCCTCCATCGCCTGACCGTACAGTTTGGCGTCCATCAATATCTCGGCGAGGCAGTAGTACAGATCGGGTTCTTCGGGAGTATACTTGATACCCTCCATTATGGCCTGTATCGCCTCATTGAGAAGCCCCTTGCCGTAAGAGTCGCGGGCGTTCTTCGTGGCCACGAAAGGCAGAAGGCGCCTTCCCGTCCCGGAGTACGGGTCGAACCTGTCCCAGAGCTCATTGAAGAGCCTTTCGTGGCTCTTCTCGCACGGGCCTGTCTCGTTGAGGTAGATGCATGTGTCGGATGCTATCATGGTTCTTTGTCCCGCCACGAGGGCCCGCATCCGAAGGTCATTGACCATGGAGTAGGGGGCTTCCAGCTCTTCGTTGAAGAGTCCGATGGTATCCAACAACGACCTCTTGATGAGAATGCAGGCGCCGTCGATCTCGTAGGCAGGGACATAGCGGTTGCGGTTGCGCTGCCGAAAGGTTGCCGCGAATTGCCTGAAGTCATCGACGGACAGGCCCGCGGCGCGGGGGATCTGCTGGACTCCGGGCGACCGATTGGACACGGGGACCGCTATCCCGTGTTCGGGGTGTCTGTTTATGCACTCCAGCATGCCCGTGAGGGTCTCCTCGAGCATGACGCCCCTGGCGTCAAGGACCAGTATGTACTGGCCGCAGGCCCTGAGGGTGGCGCTGTTGCACAGGGCTGCATAGCCCCCGTCGTACTCGGTGCCGATAACCTTGAAACGGCTGCTGCCGGATAGGATATCCTGGAGCCAACCCGGCGTCTTCACAGGTCCCTTCGTGCTTACTATGACCTCAAAAGGTTCGGCAACGGCGCTGACAATCGATTCGAGGCATGCCTTCACGGTGTCGTCGAGGTGGGGTGCCGGGATTACGATCGACGTCAGCCCCGGAACCATTGCAGTTTCGATCCTTGTTCCTGTTATCGTTGCTTCAAAGCGGGACAAAGCTCTCTCGAAATCTCTCCTGTCAAAGGCGGCCGCGCGCATCTGTTTCAATGTGGGGACATGTTTGGGATCGAACTGAAGGGCAAGCGCGAGATAGGTCTTCTCCGTTTCGACGTGCCCGAGCATGCGAAGAAGCTGCGCATAGAAACAGAACAGGTCGGCGCTTCTATAGTGGGAAAGCTCCGCCATTCTCTTTACCGCTTCGTTGAATTTCCCTTCCTTCGCCAGGGCCAGAACCCGTCTGATGCATTCCTCATCTCCGACCGATTGGGTGTTCACGCCTGTTCCCCGGTAGTCTATGAGTGGTGATTGAAGAGATGCCAGTTCTTCATATGTCCACAAAGGCGATGCATCTGTAACATCAACGGTGAGTGTCGTGGTCGTGGGCTTCCAGTCTGAGTCGCCGCCGAACAATGATGTGCAATTCACTCCGGCTTGCTCTGAATAGTACCTTGCGAGTTCGTTGTAGAGGGGATACCACGAATACGGCCTGAGACCTCCTGAATTGATAAAGGAGTCGATACTGTCGACGCGTCGGATATACTCGCTTTCAGACATGTTGTGGAGATACGCGTCCAGTTCCTTATGATCTTTAAAATCACGGAAGTCAATATAGCATTCCCCTGGAATGTATTCATCGATGTTGGGACACCCGAGGTAGATGGGTATAGTGCGGGTTTCCAGCGAATCAATCAGTTTGTCGACCCAGCCTCGGGCAAAGACCGGATCTGCTGTATTCTCGAAGGACAAAGAGTATTTGTAGCTTGAAAGGAGATCCAGCTTCTTGTTGTTCTCAACCGCTCCCCTGTAGTTGGGGAGAAAGAAAGGAACCATGCCGTAAACATCAAAAGGCATGTCGGAATTGAAGTGGAACCAGAGTGCCGTCTCCAATCTCTTTGAATAGAGTTCACCAGGGACCGACGAGTGCTTGTTGCCGCTGACCATGCATACCGCCTGCTTGCGACCACGGAGGGGGTATTTCCTGATTCGCTCATCCAGGCCTTCTGTTATGATGAAGTCCCTGCTTTCCCCAAACCATGGATGAAAGCCCTGATGAGGAGAGTATCCCTTCGTAAAACCATATTTTTCCACCAACTCATCGCACAGGGTGACTACTCGATCAAACTGTTTCCAGATGACTTCGTTGTATTGTCCGGGGAGAACGATGGTGGGCTCGGTGATGAAAAGGACATTCAGCCCCGGTTGCCGGCCACAGAAACTGAAAGCGTCCATGTAGACATATACTGCGCAGCCGAGGACGGGTTTCCTTGTGTTGATCACCAGGACATCGCCCCGGCTCATCGACGAGATGAAGTCGGGCCGCAAGTGGGCATACACAAGGTTGATTATCACTTTATCCATTCTTGCTCCTCACTGTCTTGCTCGTGTTCATGGTATGGGTCGCCACCGTCGGGCTCACCTGTTCGAGCAGGTAATGGTGGTCATTTATATAATGATATGTTGACGGTATTCCGATATCCACAAAGAAGCCCCGGGAGACAAAACCGCTCATGCCGTGAGGGACCAGACGGGGAAAGAGATCGTTTTCAAGGGAAAAACTGCCGGAGACCGGCATGTGGTGGAGAACGGTCCTGTCCAGGATATAGACCCCCCGGTTGATGTAGCCGGAACGGCGGTCGCCCTTTTCGCGAAACTCCAGGATGTCAGAGGCATCATTAATCGTCACGAGGCCGTAACGGTCTGTATCGTCCGACCTTAGCAAGCCGATGGTTGCCAGGCGCCCGCCCGATAGATGGTGTTCTTCCATTCTTCTGAAGTCCACCTGGTTGAAGGTATCCCCGTTCAGAACCAGGCTATAAGGTTCATCGGCCATTTTGAGTGCCTCACGGACGGACCCTCCGGTGCCGAGAGGGGTATCCTCCTCGGAATAGACAATGCTGACGCCCCGGCTCGAACCGTCACCAAAGTAAGATCGTATGGCATCCTTCCGGTAGCCGACGGAGAGCATGATCTCCTTGAACCCTTGCGCGGCCAGAGCGAGTACCACGTATTCCAGGAATGGTTTTCCCCGCACGGGAGCCATGGGTTTGGGTACGTCGTTTACGACGTTCTTCAGTCTGGTTCCCATCCCCCCCGCGAGTATAATGATCTTCATGAATGTCAGAGCCCCTCTTCAGCGTAATAGACGATCTGGCTGCCCAGTGTATCGAAACGGAACGGCACGTGGAGGAGGAAATGAAGCGCCTCCTTCACCTTCTTTCTCTTCTCCGGTCTTACAAAGAAGAGCATGAATCCGCCGCCGCCGGCACCGAGGATCTTGCCTCCTATGGCCCCGTTCTTTTTCGCCGTGTCGTATATGGTATCGATGTAGGGATTCGACACCTTGGGAGAGAGGCTCTTCTTGAGCTTCCAGGTCTCGTGAAGGAGTCTGCCGAACTCCACCATATCCCGCTCGCCGCTCAAGACTGCAAAGGCGTCATTGACCATGCTCATGAGCGTCTTATAGTCGGTCTTCTTGTCCTCGAGACGCTCCATCTTCTCCTCCTCTATGTTGGAGGCCGAACGCGTTACCCCCGTGAAGAAAAGGAGGAAATGTTCCTGGAAATGCTGAAAGGCGTCCCGGGATATGGTAACCGGGATGACCTCTATATTGTGCTGGCTCCTGAACTCGATCTTGTTGAGGCCTCCGAATGCCGCGGCAACCTGGTCCTGGGAGCCCACGTTCTCCTTGATCATCGCCTGTTCGATATGAATGGCTTCGAGGGCAAGCCGTTTCTTCGAGATGATCCTTCCTTTCAATGCATAGAGGGCGTGAAGAAGACCCACTGTGAAAGCGGAACTTGATGCGAGTCCGGACATAGCGGGAAGGTCCCCGTCATGGCTGATCGAAAGACCGAAATCCACCTCCATGAACCTCAGGGTTTCCCGGATCGAAGGATGGATTATATCGTCGACGCCTCGGGCCTGTTCCTGTCTGGAATAGTTCAGCCTGTACTTGTAGTCGAAGAAGGGAGGGAGACACCGGCAGTTGATGTAGCAGTACTTGTTGATCGTTGTCGACAGGACGGCGCCACCGCCATTGTTCTCGTACCACGCGGGAAAGTCGGTTCCTCCGCCGAAAAATGAGATTCTAAAGGGTGTCCTGGTAATTATCATGTGCGCAAGACCTCTCTGTGGAGTTCGTCGTTCCTTACAAGGCGGATTATCTCCTCCCGGGTTAAGCCGTGCTCTGAGTGGAGGAATTCACGGTCTCCGATCTCGAAACTGTACTTGTCGGCAAGCCCGAGTTTATGGACAGGCAGGGACAACCCGTTCGCGGCCATCGCGTCGAGGACGAGGCTTCCCAGACCGCCCCCGACTGTGAAGGCCTCCTCCATGGTCACCAGTCTTCTGTATCTCCTCAGGGTTTCACAGAGAAGACTGTCGTCGAAGGGTTTCAGGAGAAAGACGTCGACGACGCCCGCGTCCGTGCCCATGTCCTTCAATTCCCGCGCAATCCGCAGTGATCTGTGCGTCATGTAGCCGGTTGAGACGAAGCAGACGTCGGTTCCCTCTACGACCTCATGGAACCCCTTCTCCATGGAGATCCCGTCGCCCTTCGAATAGATGTCGGGGAGGGGTTTCCCGTCGAGCCTCAGGTACTTCGGCTTCTTCACGGTGACCGAATGATCGACGAACTCTCCGATGGTGACCGTGTCAGCCGGGGAGAAGAGCATGAGATTGGGGAACACCCGCATGATTGCAAGGTCCTCGAGGCAATGGTGGGTAGGCCCCGTAAAGTCGTAGCTCAGGCCCGCGCCGACGCCGATGAGATTGACGTTGACGTCCCTGGTGTGGGACAGCAGGGAGAGGTTGATCCGTATCTGCTCGCAGGCCCTCATGGTGATGAACGGGGCGATGCCATAGGCGTAAACGGCAAACCCTTCAAGCGCCAATCCCGTTGAGATATTGACCAGGTTTTGTTCGGCGATGCCGACGTTGATGAACCTGTCGCCGAAGGTGCTCCTCAGCTTGTCGAGGACGGGAGACCCGAAGTCGGCCGAGAGGAAGAGGATATCCTTATTGTCGAACATTCGCCTGTAAAGCTCCTCGATCAGGAAATCCCGCATGACCACAGGTTCTTTCTTCATTGCGATTTCTCCGAGAGCAGGGCGTCGATCTCCCCGCCGTTGACCGCCTTGATGTGGCACAGCGGATCGACCTCGAGCCGGGGGACCCCTCTTCCCTTTATGGTGTCCGCTATCAGCACTTTGGGCTGGTCCGCTGGATCCTTCTTGAGCGCCCTGAGCGCCCGGCACAACTGACGGAGGTCGTGGCCGTCGACCACCTTTGTTCTCCATCCGAAGGCCTTGAACTTCCTGTCAAGGGGGCTCAGGTCCAGTATGTCCCTGCAGTAGCCGAGCATGGACATCCTGTTGTTGTCGACGATAAGAACCAGGTTGCCAAGGCCCCTGTGCCCGGCGAACATTATCGCCTCCCAGACGGAGCCTTCATGCAGTTCCCCGTCCCCGGAGACGACAAAGACCTTCTCCTGCCGGCCCCTCATCTTCAGTGCCTCGGATATCCCGCATGCCACCCCGAGACCATGTCCGAGGGAGCCGTTGACCGTCTCGAACCCGGGTATGCTGCTGTCCGGTATATCATTGAGAAGCCCGCCCTGCCTGCAGACCCTGCCAAGCTCCTCCCTGGGAAAATAACCGAGGTCCGCAAGGATCGGGTAAAGGGAGACGGCCCCGTGGGATTTGCTCACGATGAGCCTGTCCCTCCCGCCCCAGTGAATGTCCTTTTCGTTGTACGCGATGATCCCTCCGTAGTAGAGCGCCACGAAGATCTCTATGCACGACAGCGACGATGCAAGCCGTGTCCCCTGTGCCATCTTGTGTATCTTCAAGGTTTCGCGCCAGACCCAGGCGGCCTTGTCCTTGAGGAGTGATAGATTCGTCGCCGTGCCTGTCATATCCCTGTCCTTTTCCATGGCCGTCAGATATCCAGTTCCTTCCTGCACCACTCGATGGTCTTCGCGATGCCTTCCCGAACATCCGTTCTCGCCCTGAACCCCAGCAATTGCTCCGCTTTTGAGACATCGATCAGCCTGATGGGTATCATGGACGGCTTGGTGGGGTCGTATTCGACCTTCGCGTCGTGATAGCCGTCCGCTTCCAGTGCGATGCGGAGTATCTCCTTGACGGAATATCCCTTTCCGAGGCCGATGTTGATGGGGTCGAAGGTGTCGATCTTCTCCATGGCAAGCACCACGGCATCCACGAAATCGTCGATGTAGATGAGGTCTCTGACATCGTCACCGGACCCCCATACCTGTATGGGATCGTGCCTTTCCAGCACCTTGCGGAGGGTGGCGGCCATCACGTGGGATGTCGCGAAATCGAAGTCGTCGTAGGGCCCGTATATGTTGGACGGTCTTATGACGACCGTCTTCATGGGTTTCTTCAGTTTCTGTGCGTAAAGCCTGCAGAGTATCTCCGTGTATCTCTTCATCCACCCCACGCCGAAGTAGGTCTCGTAAGGGTCGCCGTCGAACATCTCATCCTCCCTCACATACCTGTCTCCTGACGGGGGATATGCGGCATTGCTGCTCAGGAAGACGAATTTCTGAACTCCCGCCGCGTATGACGCCTCGAGGATGCGGGCGTTCATGATGATGTTGGGGGTGACATGAACGAGCGGCGTCGAAGCGATCACCGCCGCCCCGGACGTGTTCGCCGCGCACATGATGACATAGTCCATGCCCTCCGCCGCCGCCGTGCAGTCCTTTGCGTCGAGGAGGTCGCACCGCAGATACTCGATCCTTCCATCCTCGATGACGGGAGGCTTTGCGTGCAGCGTGGCCCGTACCCGGGCACCCAGGGAAAGGAACCTGTTCACGAGGTTCACCCCTACAAAGCCCGTGCCTCCGGCGATCAAGACATTCCTGTTCTCGAACATGCTCATCTTCCTTCATCCCTCCTTGACAGTACAGGGTCCTTTACGGGCCACCATATGTTGAGCTTCGGATCGTTCCACAGCAGGGTAAACTGGCCGGCCCGGTTGTAGTAGGTGGTCTGCTTGTAGTGGAATATGGCCTGTTCGCTGAGTACCACGTGCCCGTTTCCGAACTGAGGGGGAATGAGCACCTGCTGTCTGTTGTTCCCGGACAGCGTGAACGATGTCCATCTGCCGAACTGTGCCGATGTCTTGTCCCAGTTGACCACGACAAGGTAGAACTTCCCCTGGAGACAGGAGACCAGTTTCCACGTTTCACCGTCACCGTGTATCCCGCGAAGAACATGCCGGGATGACACCGATATGTCATCCTGGATGAAATCAACGGTTATTCCGGATCTCTTGTAGAGGTCTTCATTGTAGAGTTCCACATAGGTGCCCCTGAAGTCCTCGAATACGGTAGGTGGTGTTATCAGCAACACGCCATCAAGCTCTGTCTTCTTAACGTCCATGCTCCCCGTCCTTCATCCCTCAGAAGCTGCAGACACAGTACGCCGCGGGCGCGACCGCCCAGGGAATGGACTGCAGCTTCAAATTATGCTTCCTGATGAACCTGTCAACCGCCAGGGTCTCGCCCGGCCACTCCTGAATTGCGTATTCGTCAAAGGCAATAATGCCGCCCGGAACCATGTAGTCCATGATCGACTCCAGAACGACTGAGGTGGGCCTGTAAAGGTCCAGGTCCATCAACACGAATCGAAAACGGACACCCGGGTTTTCCTTCACGAATCGGGGGAAAGTTTCCGAGACGTCGCCTTGAATGATGTGCATACGCCCGCCGATGGTGGTGTTGGTGCTCTTGTGCCAATCCAGGTCTTCGAAGAAAACCTCGGGGTCCTGCCGGAATCCGCCTATCTTCCTTTGTCCGGTTTCGATGAGGGTGTTGTCTTCCGAAGCGAGTTCCGTTATGCCCGTGAAGATGTCAAATCCGTAAAGGTGGCTGGAAGAGGCTCCATCTCTTTCAAAACTGGGACGGTTGAATATCTCGATGAGCCGCGACAGGAAGTAGAAGGTCGAGCCGTTATAGACCCCGAATTCAGCCACCGACCCCGGCAGCTCCGCCGTCTTCCTGTACAATTCAAATATTGCAAGGTGCCGTTCCAGGTGCGACCGGTACAGGAATCCGGCATACTTCGAAACTTCGAAGAAGAAATCTCTTTCCCGTCCGTTATCGTCAATTATTCTCATGACCTTGCTCCTCGCCACAGGTGCTCCTCGTGAGACGGGTTCCATCCGTCAGAGAAGTCGCGCTTGTTTCAAATGTCAGTCGCTGATTCATGAATAGTCTCATTCCAACCCCTCTCTTTCTATATAACCTGTGGCAGGCTCTTGAAGATGTTGCGGTAGTGGTCGAGAGACACATACCTGTTAAAGACCGGTCTTACCAAAAGATCGATGACTCCGCCGAACTCCTTTGGTATGAGAGAATGCTTCAACGCAAACTCAAGCAGTTCGATCGCGCTGTCATTGAGGCTGAAGAGTTCAAAGAGACAGACCGTCTTGATGATCCTGGCCGGTTGAGGCTCCGTGAGCGTTCTGGCTGTCGCCACGGAGTCTACTACATACAGTGCATCGCCTGCCACTATCTGACCATAATGGGACCCGTCCGCGACCAGTGTCTCAAGGGGGGGCAGGGAAGAGCGTGCCAGACGAACAGTCTCCAGGTCGTACAGCGTAAAACCGTGACTCCTGAGAAAGGAGTCCACATCGGCGAACAACGGTCTCTCCAGATGATAAGGGTAAAAAGCGACTTCAACCATGACGGCGATGACGCTCTTGTCCAGCATAGAGGCGCTGCCCTGGAGTATTTCGAGCTCCATTCCTTCCGTATCAAGCTTCATGACGTCAACGCCGGCTATGCCGTTCTCGACGCAGAATGAGTCGAAGTCGACGGTTTCGAAAGTCTCGGTCCTTACCTTTTCGAACATGTGCGCGTTGGGAAAACGGTTCCAGAAATCCATGTCAAAGGGAATTGTCGATGAGCTGTAAGGCCAGCGCGTTATGGTGATGGTCTTATGCTCTCTACCCTTTCCCAGAGCAACGGGATAGAATCTTTTGTTCGGTGTCTGGGCACATTTCTTGAATTCATCGGGATTCGGTTCGAATCCTATGAACTGGAGTTGATTGAGAAATACCTCCCAGTAGCCGGGACAACCCAGTGACGCCCCAACGTCAGCGACGGTCAATGGCGTGTTCGCCAGATAGCCTGATTGGACGACGGTCCTGGTAAATCGTGGGTCCGGATTGATCTTGGGAAACATGTCGGGCTTTCTCCTTATTCCTCGAAGTAGTTTTTCCGCGCCAGGAACTCGTTGGCGTTGGCAGTGTACCACTGCCATGTCTTTCGCAGTCCCTCAAGGAGGGATGTTGTGGGATCGTAGTCCAGCATCTTCCTGGCGAGACCAATATCCATGACCCGCTTGGGGAAGCCGGAGGATTTGGTATCGTCAAAGCGATATTCGAAGGGTATCAGCGAGTTGAGTGTCTCGACCAGTTCCCGGATCGTGTATCCCCGTCCGCTTCCCAGATTGACGTAACGTCCCTGTGTGCCGTGATGCAGCGCAAGGATGACCCCTTCCGCCACGTCCCTGCTGTACGCAAAATCCCTAATAGCCGATCCGTCTCCCCATACCACGAGAGGGTTCTCGCCGTGATGTATGCGGTACATCAGGGTGGGGATGACCATAGCGTTCTTCGGATCGAAATTGTCGCCCGGTCCGTAGACGTTGCAGGGCCTGACGACGGCGAAATTCTCAAGGCCGTACTGTATCCGGTAGGCCTCAACCTGCATCTCCGCCATCCGCTTTGCCCATCCGGGGAACATGTCCATCGGCGGCTCCGTCTCCGGCGCGGCAGATTCCCTGAAGACATCGGCGCTCGCATAGGCCCCTATCGAACTCGTGTAAACGACCTTCTGCACGTTGTTCAGGCGGCAGGCCTCGAGGACGTTGGTGTTGAACATCAACAGGGGAACGAAGAAACTCGCGGGCTTTTTCACCGTGACATCGATGGATCCCTTGATACCGGCCACATGGAAGACGAAATCCATGTCCTTGATGATTTTTTTGCAGAAGGAAAAGTCCGTTAGATCGCCGTAGACATGCTCTGCCCTGTCGTTGACGTGCAGGCGGTCCAGGGACACGATCCTTACATGGGCGCCGGCGATGCAGAGGAGGTCCACAACCTCTCTTCCGATCAGGCCCGTGCCTCCGGTAACAAGCGCGTTTTTCCCTGCAAAGCTCTTCAGTACCTCGTCCTTGATCAAATCAATACCTCCTGATGTCTATTCGACCGTAAAGTATGATACGCGGGAAGCAGGTCGAAAACGTTTCAGCTTGATGTTGTTCAGCCCGAAGACCTCATTCAACGCCACGGTCTCGCCGGGCGAATCGTGATCGTTGAGTTCGTCGAAGCCAAGGACGCTCCCCTTGATCAGATGGGGTCTTATCATCTCCAGGCACTTCTTTGTGGGTTCGTAGAGATCGAAATCGAAGTATGCCAGGGCAACGATCGTCTCCGGAAAGTCCTTGAGGTACTTTTCCAGCTTCAGCGTTGCATCCCCTGCGATGGTCTCGAATCTCCTTATGTGCGCAAGAGGGTTGTCGTCTTCCTGGAACCTCAGAACCTCATCCAGATAATCCTTGTAGTCCTCTGTCACAGAGAGGTTGCCTTTCTTCATCAGGCCCGATTTGCCGTCTTTCGGGTGGACGACGGGAAAACCTTCGAAGGTGTCGAACACAATGATCTTCCTGTGACGATTGAATGTATCGTATATTCCGCGCATGGCGGCAAACAGGGACGCGTTCTGGCCCCAGCGGGTCCCGAACTCTATGATCACTCCCGGTATGTCGACGATCTGCGTGTAGATGTGGTGGAGAAAGAGGATTCGCGACAGGAGCTTCGAATTCAGGAACAGACCCAGATTGGACATGATCTCGTCGTCGGGGATGGGGCACTGCCTGAACAGATCCAGCAACTGCCTCCTTGCCGTCTGCTCATTCTCGCTTTCATATACCACGTTGCCAAACCTGGATTTTGCCATCTCATACGCTCCTGATATTTTGGCTGATCACCAATGCGGGAATCGGCCTTGTCTCTTCATAAGCTATCACCCAGGCCCAGTATTTTCGCAGCTGTCCCAGGAAATCATAAGGATCCAGCCTGTAGAGGCATCGACCACGGGGGTCCGGGAAACGCGTCAAACGGATGGGCTTGGGGGACTTGCCCCTGACCATGTCCTGTGCCATCATCTCCGGGCTGGGGATAAGACCGGCCGCATTCCGCAATGCCTCTTCCAGGGAAGCGTAGGTCGGCCTCCCGTCGGGACTATCGAGGGAGATCTCGTCGGCGGGGACATGAACGACTTCGGGTTTCGCGAGGCCATCGATCATGGCAAGGTCGTCCGGGTCGATTTCGAAGTGGGCCGCCGCGGCGTTTTCTCTGATGTGCCCTTCATCGGATGCCTTGGTCAGGGCGATGACATTCGGCCTGGATACCACCCATCGCAGCGCCAGCTGAAAAAGGCTCTTTCGGTATTTCTCCGCCATCGCCTTCAGGCATTGGAGAGATGCCGGTGCCAGGGGCAGGTTGCCTTGCCCCAGCGGGCTGTAGGCGATCATGGTGATGCGGTTCTGCCGGCAGTACGGCAGTATTTCAGTCTCCGGCGAACGATCGACAAGGTTGTATTCCACCTGGTTTGACACGATTCCCGGTGGGAACAGCCCCCGTACTTCCTGCATGTCTTCCGTGGAAAAGTTGCTTACACCCACATGACGGACCTTTCCGTCGCTCATGAGGCGGGTGAGGGCCTCCACCACCGGTTCCACGGGTATGAGCGGATTGGGGAAATGAACCTGGTAGAGGTCGATATGGTCCGTATCCAGCCTGCGCAGACTCTCTTCCGCCGCGGTCAGAACCGCAGAACAGGTGTCGCCGCCCCGGGGGTTGAACTTGGTGGCGAGGACAACCTTGTCGCGTATTCCCTTGACGGCTCTGCCGACAAGTTCTTCTGACAATCCGCCGCCGTACATGTCGGCTGTATCAATGAGGTTCATTCCCAGCTCTATTCCGATCCGCCATCCCTTGATCCTCTCCCTGACCGCGTCGTCGTCGTATCGGGCGTAAGACCCGACATGGGTCGCACCCTGACCGATCGCTGATATCTTTAAATCTGTGGAGCCAAGGGTCTTGTATAGCATCACCGTAGGCTTTCACTCCTGCCGAATTCGAACAGGCCGGTTCTTCCTGAGGTTCGGCGGGCCTGCCTTTCCACTTCACGAACCTCTGAGGGCATGATCTCATCCAGCCTGCATATGCGGTCTTCCGATACACCCAACGATCTCAGATGGGAATAGACTCTGTCGGCATAGCGGGTCAATGGGATAAGAAAGCATGCCTCAGGCACGGCTTCGACATTATCCCTGGAGCGCGCTGTTATCCTGAAACTGAGGTACGGCAGACCTGCCTTTGATTCGTCGATGTCCATGACTCCCGCAATGCGGACACCGGTAAGGAATATCTCCGCCATGGCCTGAAACTCTGCTTCGTCCATGCAGGGCGTCACGATGACCGGGCATGTGCCTCTCTTGATGCGGTCAAAGACCTCTCTGTTCCGTTCACAGTCGCTTCTGACATGTTCGAATACGGTCGGTGGAATGTTCATGACCTGATTACAGGAGCGGCAGGCCATCTTGAATATGCCGAGGATACGCTGTTTGAAGCGTCTGTACGTGCTCATGGAGCCACAGTGGGGACACTCGATCACCAGACGGTAGGACCCATCGTCTTCGCGGTGGCTCTCGAGGCAGGTTCCAAAGTGATCGTTCAGGATGGTTGCCCTGGTGACTTCCTTCTTCAGGTGAAACCACTCTTCGTGGCTCATGGAACTTATGTTGGGCGGTCTGTTGATGCAGGCGTCCAACAGTTCCAGCTGTCCGTCGGGCGAAAGATCCTTTTCTGTCGTTTCCCGCTCCCACAGGGCGGAACCGGGGTACGGGCGCACGTAGCCCATGGTGAGGTGATAGTCCCGGTGTCTGTTCCAGAATGAAAGCGTTTCCAGCCCGGTTTCCAGCGTCTCCGCGGGATCGCCGTAGATGAAATAGCCCTGTATCCCGATGCCTGCTTGACGGGTCAGGACCATCGCCCGCTCGATCTGCGCGGCGGTGATATGTTTGTTCATGCTTCTCAGTACTTCGTCGTTTATACTCTCAAAGCCATAACTGACAAGGAAGCACCCTGCGTCCTTCAGACGTGCCAGCAGTTCCTCGTCGATGGTGTCCACGCGCAACTGGCACATCCATTTGACGGGGCGGGACAGCTGCTTCAACCGGTCGCATATCTCGAAGAGACGCTCTCTCTTCAGCGACAATAGTTCGTCGAAGATGGCCAGGTTGTTGACGTCGTACGTATCGACCACGTACTGCGCCTCCGCGATGAAATCGTCCACCGACCGGCTGCGGTAACGCTGGCCAAGGGGATGGTAGCAGAATGTGCAGGAGAAAGGGCAGCCCCTGCTTGAGATTATGGGATAGAATCGCGGCTCGTCGTCGACATACAGGTACAGGCTGTCGTTGGGACCCTGGCGCGACAGGTAGGTCTGGATGTCAAATCCCTCCGCGTCGGGCCACGCGCACTGTTCGAGGTCCAGGATAGGCGGCCTGGGTTCTGTCAGTACCAGGGGACCCCCGTCGATGCGGTAGCCGATACCTTTTACGGTCCTGCAGTCACGGTGGTTATTGTCGAGGGCATCGATCAGTTCCACGATGGTGAGCTCTCCCTCTCCCAGGACCATGTAGTCGGGCTTGAGATGATCGTACATCATCTGCGGAGATGCTGTGACCAGGCCTCCGCCTATTATGACCTTGCTCGTCGCATCGATGTCCCTTACAGAATCGATTATCACCTTGATGGATCGATAGTGTGCCGACAGGCCTCCCGTAAGCACGTAGTCGTAGGACCGACCGTCCATCATCTGAGTCAACACCTCGCTGACATGTCCCCCATGATGGTTCAGATTGATCACATCAACCCCGTAACCGGCTCTCTTCAGGGATGCCGATACATAGGCCAGGCCCAGGGGAAACTCGTAATAACCGGTCTCGGCGTACTGCCCGTAGCGGGGAACGATTATGACGATATTTGCGGGCGAAGGGTTTCTCATATGCTCATGTCCCATCCGGCCAGTCCATCGGTATTGAAATTGGAGCGAAGTGAAGCGGAGTCCTTGTCGCCGCTCAGTACCAGCAGATGGTTCTTCAGCCGGTTGCGGATACCGTTGAGCTGATGTGACAGCTTCAAAAGCTCCGTATACCGGTCCGGTTCGCTGGCATGGTGGGCCTCCATGGTGTCCTTGTTATTCCAGATGTGAAGGTTGAGCTGCGCCAGCGCGATGATGACGCGAATCAATGTCGCGTCCAGCTTTATGTTCTTTTCCTCAATGATCGCATTGACATCGTGTTCGATCCTTTTCATCTCTTCCCTGATAGCCGATTTTTCCTGGAAGATGACCTCCTTGATCTGGTCCACGGTCAATCTGTCAATCAGTTCCGCGAGAGGCGGCAAGAATAGGCGGGTTTTTTCGCTCATGATCTATCTCCCTTTGTGATCTGCCAGGTCCCTGTTCTCCCTTAGCCACGAAACTGTCTTCCCCACGCCTTCTTCCAGGGATACGCGCGGCTGGAAACCGATGGTTTCCCGCGCTTTCTCGATGGAGAGTATGCGAACCTGGTCCCCGGTCGGACCATCGGGACGCCACTCGATGGAAGCGGGCGAGTCCGCGCAGGCGCACACGGTCTGAACGACCTCCCTGATCGATATTCCCCTGCCGAAGCCGAGATTCAAGGGGACGCAGGGCGGAGCCTTTTCCAGGGCAACGAGGAGCCAGTCCGCCAGGTCTTCGGAGTAGATGAAGTCGCGCTTGACAGTGCCGTCACCCCAGACCTTCAACGGGTTCTCTCCATCGATGACCCGACGGATGATCGCCGGGATGACCTGAGCCGTGGAAGGATTGAAATCGTCATAGGGCCCGTACACGTTTGAGGGCCTCACTATGCGGACGGCGTCCCAGCCATGCTCGAGCATGTAGGCTTCGGCCTGCACCTCGCCTATCCTCTTGGCCAGCCCGGGGATGCGGTCGTTCTGCATGGGCATGCCGTCCCATACCGTGTCTTCCCGTTTCGGGATTTCGGCACGGGGATATTCGCAGATGCTTCCCACGTAGAGGAAGCGCTTTACCCGGTTGCGAAAGGCTGCCTCCATCAGATTCGTCTGGAACCACAGCATGGGGACGAGGTAGCTGGCGACCTTTTTCTGCCCTATACCCACGGACCCCTTGATGCCCACCAGATTAAGGACATAGTCGCTGTCCCGTGTTGCCGACAGGCAGTTATCCATGTCCGTCAGATCGAGCCGCTCGAAAAAGACGCCTTCAGGCAAGACGCGCCGGGCGTAGTCTTCGCTATCCATCGATACGACGCGAACGCCGGCGCCGTACTCAGCCAATCGAGCGGTTACGGGGATGCCGATTGTGCCGGTGCCTCCCGCAACGAGGACTTTCTTTCCCCTGTAGAAATCAGCGTTGTTCATTGCCCATCCTCTTTTATTATTGACGGTATGAGAACGTCTTCTCCACAGGCAATGACCCAGGCCCAGTATCTGAGTTTGCCTTCAATAACCTCATAGCGCGGGTCCTTCCCGTCTGCCGGGTTGAGGCGTATCTTGACGGGTTTGAGGTGTTCGCCGGCCTTGATCTGAGCGGCCAGTTCCGTCGGGCTCGGCGTCAGCCCGTAGGTATTCTCACGGGCTTCCTCCAGTGTCGCATATGTCTTCTGCGAGCTGTCGCCCTTTACCCGCATCCGCTTGGCAGGCACATTCGTTACGTCGCCGGCGAAGATCGACGAGATCAGACCGATGTCCTCCGGGACGATCGTCACGTCGCCTGTCCGGGCGTTTTCGAAAAGGTGTTGTTCGTTGGAGGTTTGCGTTAGAGCCACCGTTCCTTCCTGCCTGGTCAACCACTCAAGGACAAGCCGGGAGGATGAGAGCGAGTATCTCTTTGCGATGTCATCGAGCATGGCCAGCCGTCGGTTGTTATTCCCGGGTCTTCTGTGTGCAAGAGAGCTGTATCCGAGGAAGGTCAGTCCGTTGTCCCTGCAGAAGGGAAGAAGACCTGACTCCGCTGTGCGGTCTAGCAGATTGTATTCGTGCTGGATGGATGCGAATCGGGTGCCGGTGAGGAAGGACCGGGCTTCTGTCGCCTCTCCGATGGTGCAGTTGCTCATACCGACGTATCGTACCTTGCCGTCACTGACGAGCCTGTCCATCGCCCGCAGGGTTTCCTCGAAGGGGACCTTCGGGTTCGGCCAATGTGACTGGAACAGATCGATCCTGTCTGTTTTTAACCTTTTGAGGCTTGTTTCCGCTGACGATATCACGTCTGCGTATGAACTCTTTTCCGGCGGGAACTTGGTGGCAATGAACACCCGGTCCCTGATATCCGCAACGGCTCTTCCGAGGGTCTCTTCCGCCTGCCCGGAACCGTAGTCGAAAGCGGTATCTATGAATGTCATTCCCATGTCTATGCCGGTACGTATCAATTTCTCATCTACGCTGCCGTATGCGGCTGTCCTGGCCTGATTGCCTGTACCTTTGCCCATGCCCAGCCCGACTGCCGGAATGCTTTCACCTGTCATGCCCAATCTCGTATACTTCATGACCACGTCCGAATACCATTCAGGATACTGTCGTCATCGAGTCCGTGCAGTCCGTGCATCCACTCCCTGTCCCCATGGCGCTCGCAATATCGGTCATTGAGGGCAAACCGTTTTACCGGTATCGACTCCCCCTGTTCGGCAAGCGCTTCCAGCACGGCGCTTCCAAGACCGCCGACGATCGAATGCTCTTCGAGTGTGGCAATCCTGGAGTACCCGGCGGCATACCGGAGAAGCAAGGGGGCATTGACGGGTTTTACGCGGTACAGGTCGAGAACGCCGGTCTTGATGGACTGTTTCTCCAACTCCTCCGCCAGCCGGAGCCCTTTATGGACCATGAGGCCCGTTGCGATGATCAGAAGATCCTGTCCATTCTTCAGCAAGGCCAGACCGTCTGAGAAATCCTGTTCAGGGGAATACAGGGGAGGCAGCATCCCTTTATCGATCCTGACGTAGGCGGGTCCACTGCCTTCGTATGCCACGAAGGCCATCCGGGATGCCATCACCGGATCGGAGGGGTTAAGGATGGTCATGCCGGGAAGGGCGCGCATAATAGCCATATCCTGAACGGCATGATGCGTCGGTCCGTCACTGTTGTAGGTGATCCCCGGCCCCGCTCCTATGATGGTCACGGGAAGGCCCATTCCGCTTATGGCGACCTTGATCTGTTCGTAGCAGCGCATGGTGGCGAAGGGTGCAATGGCGTAGACAAATACCCTTTTCCCGCCAAGGGCCAGACCGGCGGCGACATTGATCATGTTCTGTTCCGCCACCCCCATGTTGATGTAGCGGCTGCCCATATCCCTCTTGAAGCGTTCAAGGCTGAAGGCTCCCATGTCGGCTGTCAGAAACAAGACGTTGCCGTCAGCGGCGGCGATGTCATAGAGCCTGTCAAAAAAGGCATCCCGTATGTCGAGCCCTGTTGCCGTCATGGTGTCCCTTTCTGAATCGCGGTGTCGGAGAGATCCGCATCCAGTTCCTTCATTGCCCTATTGAGCTCATCCGGTCCGGGGATCCCGTGGTGCCAGTGCAGCTGCCTCTCCATGAAGGAGATTCCCCTTCCCTTTATCGTGTCTGCTATGATGGCCAGGGGCTTGCCGTCCCGGCGGTTCCTGATCGGCTGCAGGGCCTTGAGTATTTCCTTACAGGAATGGCCGTCCACGGATCGCACCTCCCATCCGAAGGCATCCCATTTTGCGGCAAGGGGCTCCAATCTCACACAATCCTCAGTGAAATCAGTCACGCATTGCCTGTTGCGGTCGACAATCACACTGAGATTGCCGAGCTGGTGATGTCCCGCGAACATGGCCGCTTCCCATACGGAACCTTCATAGCATTCTCCGTCACCGACGAGGACAACGGTCCTCGAATCCTTGCGGTCCATCTTTGCGCATAACGCCAGACCTGCGCCAATACCGAGTCCGTGACCGAGAGAACCGCTGTCCGCCTCAACCCCGGGAATGTTCCTGTCGGGGTGTCCTCCCAGCATGGTCCCGTTCCCGCAGAATGTCGCGAGCTCAGACAATGGGAAGAAGCCCAGGTCGGCCAGTATCGTATAGAGAGCTATCCCCGAGTGGCCCTTGCTCATAATGAACCGGTCACGCCCCGGCCAGCCGGGATCCTTGGGGTCGTATCGGAGGATGTTTCCGTAGAAAAGACTGACAAGGATGTCCGTGCAGGATAGCGCCCCTCCGATGTGTCCTTTCTTTGCGCTGAACACCATTTCGACAATTTGCCTTCTCACCCAACGGGCCTTTTGCTCCAGGAAATCCATCGAGGTGTACATCGGTGCCGCTTCCTCCGGTGTCTGTGGCCGCTTTGTCATGATCATCTGCTCAGGAACATCCTTCCCGCTCCGACCCGTTCCCTCCAATAGCCGAGCAGGTCCTTCATCGTCTTTTCAAATGGTATCTCCGGTTTCCAGCCTGTGTGGGCGTGGAACTTGGAGGTGTCCGGCACCTGGAGGTCGGCGTCGAGGGGACGCATCCTGGCCTCTTCCTTTTCCACCCTGATCCGGTCTTTCGCTGTGGATATCGAGATGAGGTGGTCGAGCATATCGCCGACGGTGCAGGAGTAGGTTCCGCCAATGTTGTAGTACTGGCCCGGGATGGGGTTGACGGTGACGAGCATGTAGTAGGCCCTGACGGCGTCGCGCACGTCCGACCAGGTGCGCATGGAATTGAGATTGCCCGTTCTGACGACGGGAGGGATCATTTCCTGTTCTATCATGGCTATCTGCTTGGCGAAGGTCGATTCGGCGAAGACGTCGCCCCTGCGCGGCCCGGTATGGGTGAACATCCTTGTCACCACGACCTTCTGGCCGTAGGCCTCGGCGTGGAAACGGCCCACCATGTCGGTGCCGATCTTCGATATCGCGTAGGGTGAGGCAGGGTGGAAGGAGCATTCCTCGTTGATGGGGAGCTTCTCCCTCGGGACCCGGCCGAATACCTCCGACGAAGAGCACACGTGGATGACGGGATCGATGCCGCCTGTTCTCCTTATGGCCTCAAGGAGTCTCTCGGTCCCCAGGATGTTTGTCTCCAGGGTGTCGAAGGGGGCGGAGAAACTGGTCTTCGGGTAGCTCTGGGCGGCGAGGTGGAATACATAGTCCGGTCTGCTTTCCTCCACGATTCCCGCCAGGGAGACATAGTCGTTGAGGTCGCCGTTGAGGAAAAAGACCCGGTCCTTCCTGTTCGCCCTGTCAAGGAGGTGCTCGACGTTGTCGAGGGGGCTCCTCCAGCGGCACATCCCGTAGACGTCCCAATCCGTGTGTTCGAGGAGGAAATCGCACAGGTGGGAGCCCACCATGCCCGTTATCCCCGTGATAAGCGCTCTTCCTGTCACATTGCCACCCTTGTTCCCCCGGCGTCCTGCACGACCTTTCTTGCGGCCTCAAGGATTCCCGTCCCTTCGGTGCAGCTCCGGGGATCATAGTTGCTTGTCAATCGCACGGTGGTGAGGCCCGCTCGTTTGCCGGCGAGGACATCCGTCTCGGAATCGCCGATCATGTAGCTTCCTGACAGGTCGATGGATATTCCCCGCCTGCGGAAGTCCCTCACGGCTTTATCGAAGAGGCCCGTAGCCGGTTTCCTGCACGGGCATTCTTGAGCGGCGAGATGGGGACACACGTATACGGCGTCAATATGCGCACCGTTCTCCTCGATGGACCCGGCCATTGCCTCATGGATGAGATCAACGGTTTCGGCGGAAACAATGCCTTTGCCGACACATTGCTGGTTGGTGACCACAATGACCAGATAGCCGTGGTCGTTCAATGCCCTTATCGCTTCAAAGACACCGGGCAGAAAGGAGAACTGGGCCCATTCCGTTACATATTCCCCTTCGGGCATCTTCCTGTTTATGACGCCGTCGCGGTCCAGAAAAACGACGGGTCTTTGAACGGAAAAAAGAACGTTCTCGACGGTCTCGCAGAGGATGTGTCCCAGAATGATGTGGCATTCCTGGATGCGCGGTGTCATGCCGGAAGGAATGGGCAGGAGATGGTCGCAGAGCTGTTCCATCGGATTCGGCCGACGGCCGGTAAACCCCACGGTGACCATTCCCGCGGCGTTGGCTTCCTCAAGGGCCCTCAACACGTTCTTCGATCTGCCCGATGTCGACAACGCGATCAGGACATCGCCGGGGCGTCCCTGTGCCCTTATCAGGCGGGCGAACGTTTCTTCGTAGGAGTAGTCGTTTGCGACGGCAGTCAGGTAGGAGGTATTGACATGCAGGGCCTCGGCGGAGAGCGGCTGACGGTCAAAAAGGAACCTGCCGGACAGCTCGGCCGCCATGTGCTGAGCATCGGCTGCACTGCCGCCGTTGCCGCATATGAGGACCTTGCAGCCCATCCGGTAGGCCTTGACGATCCTTTCAGCAACCCTTCTACCCGTTTCCAGGAGTTCCCTGTCGATGAGGACCTGATTGAGGAGGGCCATGGCTTCCTCGATCGCGGAGGGGAACAGGTCCGGTATCTTTCCCTTTTTGTTCATGGCACGGAGGACGTGATGCAATATCCGTGCCCGTGTTGCTTCGGATGAGGGGAGCGGCTGGGGGGGATGTTCCGTGAATTCCCGCAAATGGCCTTCTGCCGCGTACGCGAGCGGATCCGGACGTGCGCCTCCGTCCTTTCGCGGGACCCGTGATGTTGTCAGATAATTGACGTCGCCGGCCGTCGAGGCGGACGATCGAGAACGGGTTAAGCTCGCTCCCGATGCAGCCGATAAATATCGCAGGAGGAGAAGAAGGGACCCATGTCATGAAGATAGCCTGGACGACATATCCCTTGGCGGCACTCCCCGGCGCCGCAAAGAGAGCGGTGTCCATCCCCGTCGGCGATGGCCGGCTTGCCCCCGACACCTCTCTGTTGTCTACCGGGCCCGGGGTGGTAGCCTTGAAATACCTTCGTGCGATCGAAGAGATGGCGTCGGAGATCATGAAGATGACCGGAGGCGGCCTCCCCGCGGCGGTTGACCAATATCCCGGTCAGGCGCCTGCCGATGCATCCCGGGGTTCCGCAGTGGCGCGCGGGGACATCCTTGTTTTCTTTCCGGGTCCGGAGGGTGAGGGTGAAAGGGGCGAGCTTGTCGTGGTGAAGGCAGCAGGCCGGCCCGAAGGAACCGCTCTGACCGAAGGATCACAGGAGCAGGCCCCGGAGGCGGCTGCGAAGGATGTGGCGAAGGTGCTGGCCCGCCTTGGCCGGAGCATCGGTTCGACCACCCCCGACGGTGATCCGTCAGGAGTGAGGGAGAAGTTCATCATTTCCGTCGATACCGTCGATGGCGCGCCCGTTCCTATCGTCATCAGTCACGCCCCATCGGGAGCGGCATCGGTCTCTAATAATGGTGGAGGGGAACTCTCCGGCGGGGCGATCCCCGAGGAGGTTGCCGCGATCGCCGGTCTTCTGTCGGGCGGGCAGGAGGAGATCCCGATGGAGCATCTCCATCGTCCCCCCGGTGCGTCTTCCGGGCCGGAGCAGGCCCTCAAGCGGCAGGAGACTGTCGGGTCGGCACCGGAAGATTTGCCCCGGATTACCGTGAGGTCCTTTCTTTCCGATCCCGGCGCGGCTATGAAGGACGTGGTGCGCGTGGCGCAGCGTCTCCTTGCCATAAGCGATGGTGAGGGCGAGAAAAGAGAGGAGGGGGACGCGCAGGTACCCGCCGCCTCTTTCGCCCCCGTGAGCCCGGCCATGACAGCGCCCGGGGGACCTGTGTCCGTGAAGGTGACGTTCATGGGATATCCTGCTCAGGCAACGCACGCCGAGACGGACGTCGCTCATCCGATGGTCGGACAGATCGCCGGGAAGGTCGCGGCCCTGTCCGAGGCGGTCAACGAGATCATCGCCGGGTCGACGCCCGATATGGGACCCCGGGGCGACGGCGGGCAGCGGACGGAGACGGACGGGGAAGGGAGCGTTCCCATGAGGGAAGCCATGAAAAGCGCGGTGGCGGCGTCATTTGCAGGAGCCCTCAAGGGACTGGCCGGCATGGACGGTCATGGGATGGCGAAGCCCCCGGGTATATCCCTCGATGAAAGGGGTCTCCTGAAGGTTGACACGGCGGTATTGCGCGACGCCCTATCCGCCGGAAAGGGCGAAACGGTCCGTTTCGTGCATGATCTCACATCCTCCCTCCATGACAGGATCGCCTACAATCCCCTGGCTTTTGCCGGACTCCCCGTTGGGAGCCGGGAGGCTGCCCTCGAAGCGCCCTCCGGCAAGGAACGCGCATCCGGCGACGACAGGGACAGACAGGTCGGCTTCGAGAAAAGGCTCAATGAGATCCGGATGCTCCTGAAGAGCTCCTACGAACTCAAGGACTCCTTTATGAGGGGGAAGTTTACGGGAGGAAATAGCTGAAATGAAGACGCGCGGCGAGAGAGATATCATCTTCTTCGAGGGAATGACCCTGGCGGCCCTCGGGCAGGAGGACGGTGCCGCGTTCGTGGAATGCCTCCTTAAACGACAGGAGGTCTGCGAGCGCCTGGCGTCGTCGTCCGTGGAGATAGACGCCGCTGTGGCGGAAAGGTTCTGTTGCAATGAGATGATGGTTATCGAGAGGCTTGAGGAGGAACGATCGAAACTGCTGAGCGAGATAGAACGATACTCGGAGAGTCGGCGGGCCTTGAGATCATACAGCCCGAAATTCCCCCTGCCGCCGGTCGCCGCACTTTTTTCTGTAAAGAAATGAAAAAATAACTTAAGTCATCCTTCTCCCGGTCCGATAAAGTAGCAGGGAGAAGTAGAATGACCATCTCGGATTACCAGATAAGCAGTGTCATAAGGACCTACATGAAGAACATGAAGGTCCGCATGAACAGGGCTGGTAACGAGCGTGAGATGGACAACCGCGAGGATGAAGTGAACATTTCACGGGAAGGGATGAAGAAGATGCTCTACGACCGGATCGGTGAGCACGTGACTGAGAAATTAAAGAGACATGATGAAAAATGATGATCCCTTCCGCATTCTCATTGTCGACGACAACAAGGAACTCAGGGAGATCCTTCAGGAGTACCTGAAAGGGGAGGGCCATGACGCCGAAGGGGCAGCCAATGGCAGGGAAGCCCTCGAAAGACACCATGAGGAACCCTTCGACCTCATCATCACGGACCTCAACATGCCGGAAATATCGGGCATGGAACTGATAAAATCGATCAGGAAAGAGAATCAGGATACGGAGTTCGTCATCATCACGGGCTATGCCTCGATGGACAGCGCCGTCGAAGCGGTGAGGATCGGCGCCTTCGATTACATCGTCAAGCCCTTCAGGATGGAGGAGCTCCAGGTGGTCGTCAAGAACGCCCGGGACAAGATCAGCCTGAAGAAGCTCAACGCGAAGCTCATCCAGACCCTGCAGAGCTTCTACGACGAGATGGAACGGTATCGCGGGAAGAAGCCCGGGGAACGGGAAGAAAGGAATGACCCCGCAAACGGCAGGAGGGCAAGCGATACGGAACAGATCGTTGCCGAGATAAGGAACCTGGAAAAACTGAGAAAGGGGAGACTGCTCATTGAGTGACAGGATGTCTTATCCTGCCAGAAGGCGTGAGGGATGAGCGATGATAGAGGGAACGAAGATACTCGTTGTCGATGACAACCCCGAGGTCATCAATATCCTGGGAGACTTTCTCGGTCTCAACGGCTGCGAGATATACAAGGCGACCTGCGGCAGGGAAGCCCTTAAGATGCTGGAGAAGAAGGACCCGGAGATAGTCATACTCGATGTCCAGCTTCCCGACCTCAACGGAATAACACTCATAGACACCATAAAGGTTACGAAGCCAACCACCGCCATTATCATGGCGACGGGGTACTATGACCCCAACTTCGTCATAGACGCCATGAAGAAGGGCGCCTCCGATTTTCTTCTCAAGCCTTTCGAACTCGACAAGCTCATGCTTGTCATGATGCGGGTCCTCAGGGAGAGGAAACTCCTCATCGAGAACGAGAGCATGATGCAGAACCTGAGCGACAAGAAGAAGATCGAACACCTCAACAGGGAACTGCAGAAAAGGATCAAAGAACTCACCACGATGTACCACATCTCGAACAGGTTCAATTCGATCAACATCTTCGAGGACGTTTACGAGAAGATGGTTCAGATCGTTGGTGAGACGCTCGATGTCCGCTCCTGCGGGTACTACGTTCCCGACGGCGATACGAACGAACTGATACTCTACACGGGGCACACGAAGGACGGGGAACCGCCCGGATGGGACTGGCAGCGCATCAGCGTCCCCGAGGACTTGAGCGGACCGGCCCGTCGAAAGCGAAAACACGTCGTGAAGGACAACAGGATATACCTTCCTCTCGTCATCCAGGGGGAGCCGATCGGGTTCATCATGACGGAGGCGAAGATGAACGGCAGGGGATCGAAATCCCTCGAAAATGATGCGTTCTTCCTTCGTCTCATCGCCGAAAAGGCGTCGACACAGATAGAAAACAGGATGCTCTATGAGAGTCTCTTCGAAAACATCCTTCACACACTGAAGTCATTGATCATTGCAATCACGAAACGCGACCTGTACACGGAAGGTCACTGCAAGAGGGTCACCGGCATGAGCCTCGCCCTCGGTGAGCGTCTCGGGGTGAGTGATTACGAGAAGGACGTCATAAAGGTTGTCTGCCCTGTCCATGATCTCGGGAAGATCGGCATCCCCGACAGCATACTGCTCAAACCTTCACGTCTCTCCGACGAGGAATATGCCATAATGCAGAGCCATTCCGTGTACGGGGAAGAGATCATGAGCCGTTTCGAGATCCTGGCGAAGGAGGCGAGGATCATCCGGCATCACCATGAGCGCTATGACGGCAAGGGATACCCCGATCGCCTCGCGGGCCAGGACATCCCGGTCTGTTCGCGCATAATAGCGGTGTGTGACGCCTACGATGCCATGGTCACCGACCGTCCCTACCGCAAGGCCATGGGGATGGACGAAATCGTTGCGGAGATCACCCGGTCCGGCGGCAGTCAGTTTGACCCCGGGATCGTTGAGGCCTTCGTTGATCTGGTCAGGGACGGCTATGAGTGGTGAGCCCGAAAGAAGGGAGTTCTTCAGGATCACCGACAGGATCCCCCTTGAGTTCCGTCCCATAAGCCGCGATGAATTCGAAAGGCTCGAGGGAATCATCCGCTACAAATCCACCCAGGTCGTCGACAGACTGCACGAGATCTACTTTCTGGAAGGCCGTAAAGAGCCCGGGGAAGAGACGGATCCGATGTACGCGTACATGCAGATGATCAACAGGAAGCTCGACCTGATCCTGGAGATCCTGGGCAGGCCTGCCGCCGACGATGCCTACAGCACCATCACGACGGATGTGAACATAAGCGGCGCCGGTGTTCAGTTCGAGTGTGAGGCGCCCCTGGCGGAGGAGGATTTCGTGGAGCTCAAGATCATCGTTCCCGTGTTCCCCTATCCCAAGATCACCTGCCTGTGCCAGGTTGTGAGGGCGGAGCACCTCCAGGATGCCGGTCCCCGAAAATGCGCGCTGAAATTCATGGTCATGAACGAAATAGACCGGGACGTCCTGATCAACTATATCTTTCTGAAAGAGCGCCAGTACCTGCGTCAGAAGAAAGACACGGCGAGTTAGTGAACTATGGATATAGCAACCCTGCTTGGCCTCATAGTCGGAATCGGCTCCGTTCTCCTCGCCTTCTTCATGGAGGGAGGGCATATTTCCGCGCTGATTCAGGTGCCGGCCATGATGCTCGTCATATTCGGAACCTTCGGTGCGGCGACGGTTACCACTTCTGTCAAACAACTTGCCAATCTGCCCAACCTGATGAAGGTGGCTTTCTTCGAAAAAAAGATGGATTCCCGGCAGCTCATCGAGCTCCTTTTCGATCTTTCCCAGAAAGCCAGGAAGAACGGGCTCTTAAGCCTCGAGAAAGACCTTGACACCATCAAGGAGCCCTTTCTGAGAAAAGCCATACAGCTCGCCATCGATGGCTTCGAGACGAACAAGATACGGGAGATCCTCGAGATAGAGATGGCGTACATAGAGGAACGTCACAAGGCCGGAGCCGCCTTCTTCCAGAAGCTCGGCGGTTTCTCGCCGACGCTGGGCATCATAGGGACGGTCCTCGGGCTTATTCACGCCCTGGGGAGCATGGAGGACAGCTCCAACATGGCCTCCGCCATTGCCAGTGCCTTCATCGCCACCCTCTGGGGTGTGGCCATGGCAAACCTGGTGTATCTTCCCCTGTCGGACAAGCTCAAGTACAAGCATCAGGACGAAGCCCTGTACCTGGAGATCATAACAGAGGGGGCCATATCGCTTGCCATGGGCGACAACCCCCGGGTCATCCGGATGAAGCTCGTTTCGTTCCTGCTTCCCGACAAACGGACAGAGGACAGACGGTGAGACGGAAGAGGAAACCCGAAGAGCATGAGAACCTCGAGCGCTGGCTCATCACGTATGCCGACCTCATCACCCTGCTTCTGGCCTTCTTCATCATGATGTACACCTTCTCCAAACATGACTCGGAGAAGTACAAGGAACTGACGGGCCACCTGAAGTCGATATTCACCGGGGGATCAGGTGTCGTGGCCGCGGGTGCGGGGACGGGGAATGTCCCCTTCGACGTGTCCCTCAAGACCCCGGGCGCCGTGGAGGACGTGAAAGAGAAGCTCCAGGAGGAGATACGCAAGCTTGAGGGAACCGACACCCTTGACAAGAAAATCTCCGTCATCACCGACGAGCGGGGTATCGTTATCAGGGTCCTTGACGAGGCCTTCTTCGACCTCGGCAAAGCAGATCTCAAACCGGGAGCGAAACGGACGCTCGACACCATAGCACCCGTCATCAGCGCGGCGAATAATCCCCTGCGTGTCGAAGGCCACACGGACAACATACCCATATCGACCCCGGAATTCAGGTCCAACTGGGAGCTTTCGGTGCGGCGCGCCACGGAGGTCGTGCGCTACCTCATCGAGAAGCATGACCTGTCTCCCCGGAGGATATCCGCCGTCGGCTATGCCGAGTACCACCCCGTGGCCCCCAACGACACCGCCGAGAACCGCTCCCGCAACCGCAGGATAGAGATCATCATCTCCAAATCCGTAACGGACGATCAAAAAAAGCAACCCTCCCCGTTGCCTCAATAATTCATCTGTGATACTGTAGCAGTATAAGAAGGGATTCTTGCTGTTTCGGGATGAACTCCGATTTGTCATTCCGGCAGGCTGGCGTTAACCCTTCCTGTCATTCCGGTAGCCGGTGTTCTTCCTCCCCGTCATTCCGGCCTAAAGCCGGAATGACGAGACAGGAACAGCTTTCGCGAGAACAACGGGGAGGGGAGGTAACAGGTGAGAGACGAGGAAAAGTTTGACAGGGTGAGCCGGAAGATGGGAGAAGATGGACACCGTCCCTGGGGATATTATGAGGTCCTGGCCGATCTGCCCGACTGCAAGGTGAAGAGGATAGTCGTGTATCCGGGCTGCCGTTTGAGCCTGCAGAGACACAAGTACCGGGACGAGCACTGGTTCGTGCTGGCAGGGGATGCCCTTGTCACCGTCGGCCGAAGTGAGATACCCGTCGCCAGGAACGGTTCCGTCGACATCCCCAGGGCCCTTTTGCACAGGGTGAATAACACGGGGACCGGGGATTTCGTTTTCATCGAGGTTCAAACGGGGGATTATTTCGGAGAGGACGATATCGAACGGTTGGAAGATGACTACGGAAGGGCGTAAATAGGGCGATTACGACGGAAATCGGAATGTGAAGGTTTTTTCACAAATCCAAAAAAAACTTCTTGCATATTTTGTAAATAGGGGAGTATAAACTATCTAGACGGTGGAGGGTCCGGGAACCAGCGTCAGACAATAATCTAAAGGAGGGGTATGTATGACAAAGGCAGAATTGATTAGTAAGATGGCAGCGGGTTCGAAAATATCCAAAGCCGCTGCCGGCAAGGCCTTGGAAGCTTTTCTTGATGGAGTGAAGGCAGCATTGAAGAAAGACGAACGCGTGACGCTTGTTGGTTTTGGTACTTTCTCCGTTTCCAAGAGGAAGGCCCGCAAGGGAAGAAACCCCAGGACCGGCAAAGAGATCAAGATCCCTTCAAGAAAAGTCCCGAAATTCACGGCAGGAAAAGCCCTCAAGGATGCAATCTAATCAGATTCGAGCTATTTCTTATAAATGCCTCCGCACTTTGGTCGGAGGCATTTATAATTTCACCACTCCCCATCACCCACACCTGTCCAAAATAGATCTGCAGCAACGGACATGCCGACTCTCCGGAAGCCAGGGAAACAGAAATAACCAATAATCAAATTCCAATGACCAATGAAAAAGATAATGACCAATTCACCAATAACCAATTGAACAAAGCGAGGGGCGGACTGCCTGTATCGTTTTTCTTTGGTTATTGGTTATTGTCTGTTTCTCTGGTCATTGGAATTTGATTATTGGTCATTATCTTCTTCAGAAGAGATCAACCTCGTCCGGTATGGAGGATCTGCCTGTCCTTATCCCTTGTTCCATAAGGAGGGTATTCCGGAGAATGGATTGTTTTGGACAGCAGCGGCCTACAACCTATACCCCGTATCCATATGTTCTAGCAGGATGCGCGAGGCTTTTTCGATGAGAGCCTGTTCTCCGCCGGGTTTCCCGGATAGCTTCTCGTGGACGAGGATGACACCGTCTTCGTTCCCCAGGGAGAGCGAGAGATCGATCCCGTCGTCCTCGATCCGCGCGTGGATCCCCAGCGGGATGCTGCACCCGCCCCCCACCGCCCCCTGAACGGCCCTCTCCATGGCGATCTCCCGGTGCGTCCTTTCATGGTTGAGCGACCCGAGGAGGCCCGCCGCCTCATCGCCCCGGCGGATCTCGATGCCGATGGCACCCTGGCCCGCGGTGGGTACCATGATGTCCGAGGGAATGATCTCGGTTATGACCTGTTCGAGGCCAAGCCGCCTGATCCCGGCGGCCGCGAGGATGATGCCGTCGAGTCTCTCCTCCGTCAGCTTCCGGAGACGTGTATCGACATTCCCGCGCAGGGGGACGACCTGCACCCCATCACAGTACCTCCGGAGCTGGGCCTTCCGGCGCGTACTCCCCGTCCCCACGCGGTTGCCGCCGTGAAGCTCGCTTATGCTCGTGAGCCGGGTCGAGACGAAGGCGTCCCTCGGGTCCTCGCGGACCATGACGGCGCCAATGACAAGGCCTGCGGCAAGCTCGGCGGGGAGGTCCTTCATGCTGTGGACGGCGATGTCGATGCCTCCGTGAACGAGTTCCTCTTCTATCTCCTTGACGAAAAGGCCCTTTCCTCCTATCTGAGCGAGGGGCCTGTCCCACACGGTGTCGCCGGTGGTCCTGATGGTCCTGATCGGGAACTCGTGGCCGGGGTTTGCCTCCCTCAGGGCATCCACCACCATCTGTGTCTGCCTGAGGGCCAGCTTAGAGCCCCTCGTCCCCACTGTCCATGTCTTCTTCATCGTTATCCTCGAATTGAAAGAGCTTCTTCAGCGTGTCGAACACGGCGGGGTCCCCGTTTTCCTTGAGGAGAGCCAGATAGGGATGGACAAGCTTGTTCATAAGCGCCCTCGTCATGGCGTCGATGCTGTTGACCGTCTCATCGTCGCTTGCCCCCATCCTGCCGAGGGCCCTCTTCATCTCCTTCGCCCGTATCTCCTCGGCGCGGCCCATGATGTGGCTGATGAGGGGGTTGACGTCCACCTTCCTTAGCCAGTCAGAGAAACGCGCCGCCTCGTCATCGATGATGACCTGCGCCTTTTCTGATTCCCTGACCCTGTCGGAGAGGTGTTTCTGAGAAAGCTCTTTGAGGTCGTCTATGTCGTAGAGGTAGACGTTGTCCATGTCGTTTACGGCGGGATCGACGTCACGGGGGACGGCGATGTCGATGAAGAATATGGGCCTGTTCCTCCTTCTCTTCATCACCGCCTGGAGCCTCACGGGGTCGACGAGGGGTTTTTCGGAACCCGTGGAGGCAAGGACCATGTCGACGTCGACGATAAGGTCGAAGAGCACCTCGAATGGTCTTGCCTTGCCGATTATCTCCTCAGCCAGTTTTTGCGCCTTGCCGTAGGTCCTGTTGGTGATGAGGATATCGGAGACCCCCTCCTTTTGAAAGTGCTTCAGAGCCACCTTGCACATCTCTCCGGCGCCGATGACGAGTATCTTCTTGCCGTCGAGGGTCCCGAATATGCGCCTGGCGAGTTCCACGGCCATGGAACTGATGGACAGGGGGTTGTATCCGATCCGCGTCTCCGTCCGTATGCGCTTTGCCACGTTGAATGTCTTGTGGAAGGTCTTATTGAGGAAGAAACCCGTTGATCTTGCCGAAGCGGCAATGCGGTAAGCGTCCTTCACCTGCCCCAGTATCTCCGGTTCGCCGATGACCATGGAGTCGAGGCCCGAGGCGACAAGGAAGAGATGGCGGAAGGCCTCCTCGCCGGAGAGGCTGTACGTGTAGACCGTGAACCAATCGTCAGGTGCCGTTAAGGTCTCTGAAAGGACGCGACGGACCTTTTCCGTCATCTCCCCCGTGTCCTCGCCGGAGAAGTAGACCTCCGTCCTGTTGCAGGTGGAGACGATGACCGATTCCGGAACTCCCTCGTCACGGATCCTCTTCAGAAGGCCCGGTATGGATTCCTCCTTAATATAGAATTGCTCACGCACATTGAGGGGTGCCGTGTTGTGGTTGAGTCCGAGTATGCCGATCGCCTGTTTCTTCATTGTCACACGTAGGTATGCAGGCCCTTGAGGAGGAAATTGACCCCGAGGAACGTGAAAAGGACGAGAAGAAAGCCCAGGATCATCATGTAGGCCGTCCTTCTTCCGCGCCATCCGAGAGCGAGCCTGTTGTGAAAGAGGATGGCGTAGACTATCCACGTGATGAGCGACCATGTTTCCTTGGGATCCCATCTCCAGTAGGAGCCCCAGGCAAAACCGGCCCAGATGGAGCCCGTGATTATCCCCGCGGTGAGAAAGGGGAAACCCAGGGACATGCACCGGTAGTTGATCCTGTCCAGGGTTTCGAGGGAGGGGAATTTGTCGGAAAAGAGGAAGGACCTCTTCCTCTTGATCTCCTTCTCTATGAGGAGATAGAGGACAGATATGAAAAAGCCGACAACGAATATCCCGTTGCCCAGGAATGAAAGGACGGTATGGACGGGAAGCCAGGCGCTTTGGAGGGCCGGGATGAGGGGCCGTATCTCGCTCGAAAAGCCGAGCGACATGATGACGATCAGGGAGATAAGGGGTGCGATGATGCTTCCCACCATCTCCACGCGATAGGCCTTTCGGATATATATGAAGAAACCGGCGATGCACAGCGCCAGAAAGGAAAGGGACTCGTAAATGTTCGTGATGGGGGTGTATCCGGCCTCGAGGAAACGCGCCACCGTGGAGGCAAAGTGGACCACGAATGCGGCGGCGAGGAGGTAGTACCCCGGCCTCTCGAAGCGCGGCCTGTTGGCTGCGAGGCTCACGGCATAGACGAGGGTGGACGCGAGATACAGTCCGAGGGCCGTGTTGTAAAGGTAAACGTTCATGGGGGCCCTTCGCCGAGGAACTTCTTCATGCCCTTGAGGCCCCGCCTTACCACGTCGCCCACCTCCATGGAGGCGATGCCCTTCATGATGGTCTTGCGCCTCGCGGGGTCAGGGACGGTGTCGATGAGATGTCTTCTCAGGGCGCCGATGATGCGCGTGTAGGCGACGTAGTCCTTCGTCACCGTCTTTTCGATGGCCTGGCGTATCTTCTTCGATGCCATGGGGAGGACCCCCGATGTGGATACGGCTATCGTGACGTCCCCCTTCCTGATGATGGAGGGGACGATGAAATCGCACTCTTTCGGCTTGTCGACGACATTGATGAGGATGCCCCTTTTCGCCGCGTCCTCGCGCACGGCGCCGTTCGTGTCTCTGTCGTCGGTGCAGGCGAATACCACCGCCACGTTGTCGAGGTCACCCGTGTGGTACCTCCGCGCAAGAAGGCGCAGCGTCCCCCTGTCGGCGAGGTCCGCCAGTTTCCTTGTCACCTTCGGACTAACGACGGTGACTGAAGCGTTGAATCTGAGGAGCATCAGCGCCTTGCGCTCTGCAACACTCCCGCCGCCCACGACAAGGCACTCCTTCTCCGTAATGTCGAGGAAGAGGGGATAGTAATGGTGTTTCTCAGTATCTGATCTCAAAAGTAAGGAACCTGCCGGTATGATCTTCCCAGGAGACGTCGGTTGTCTCCACGAAGGCGCCCCGTGGGCCTCTGCGGGACCACGCAACCAGTTTTTCGACGGCGTCCTTCTCACCTTCGCAGACTATCTCCACGCCGCCGTCGGGGAGGTTCCTGACCCAGCCCGTCAGCCCGAGGCCTTCGGCCTCACGTTGAGTGCTGTACCGAAAGAAGACGCCCTGCACTATTCCGTGTACGACTATATGCGCCCGTGCCTGCATTGTGAGATGTGGCCTCGTGGATGCCGAAAAAACCCGCCAACGCCCGTCTGTTAACATTTTATTGTTGGCAACAGGTTTTTTGTATTATACTTAACACAACATTCCCACAAAATCCAGTTGTGTTGACCACTTGGGGGAAAGCGATATGTACAGACTCGGCATAGATATCGGTTCGGTTAGCGTCAACGTTGCCGTTGTGAACGAGAACGGGAAGGTCGTCAGGTCTCAGTACATCCGTCATAAAGGGAAACCTTTCATTGCGGCGAAGGAGGCCATCGAAGAGGCCGCCGGAGCTTACGAGGTGGAGTTTATCGCCACCACGGGCACCGGGGCGAAGGTCTTTGCGTCCCTCGTGGGGGCCGCCTTCGTTAACGAGATCGTCGCCATTTCACGGGCCATGGGCAACCTGTACCCCTTAACGGGAAGCGTCATCGACATCGGCGGAGAGGATTCGAAACTGGTTGTCTTCGAGCCTTCCGGGAGAAAGGGCATCCCCTTACGCGTCAAGGATTTCTCCATGAACGCGCTCTGCGCCGCCGGGACGGGGTCTTTCCTCGACCAGCAGGCGTCGCGCTTGAGGTTCACCATAGAGGAATTCAGCGAAGTGGCCTTGAAGGCGAAGAACGTCCCCCGCATAGCCGGGCGATGCACTGTCTTCGCGAAGTCGGACATGATCCACCTCCAGCAGATCGCGACGCCCGATTACGAGATAGTCGCGGGGTTGTGCTACGCCCTGGCGCGGAACTTCAAGGGCAATATCGCGAAGGGCAAGGATGTGACGACGCCTGTCGCGTTCATCGGCGGCGTGGCGGCGAACGCCGGGATGAGGGGCGCTTTGAGGGAGGTCTTCGGACTGACGGAAGACACCTTCTTCGTCCCCGAGAATTTCACCTCCATCGGCGCCGCGGGTGCTGTCTACGCGGTCCTTGAAGACCCTTCGCTGAAGGTGCCCTTTGCCGGACTTGACAGGCTCAATGCCTATCTCAACGAGGAAAGGCACGAGGCTACCCACGAGCCGCTGACCCTCTCGGCCGCGAACATGAACGTGGCCTATGATATGAAGCCCGTGACGGGAAAGACGAAGGTCTATCTGGGTGTGGACGTGGGGTCGATCAGCACGAACCTTGTCGTCATAGACGAAGAGAGGAATGTCCTTGCCAAGAGATACCTCATGACGGAAGGCCGGCCTCTCGAAGCGGTCAAGAGGGGCCTTGCGGAGATTGGGGAAGAGGTCGGCGACATGGTGGAGATCATCGGTTCCGGTACCACCGGGTCGGGCCGTTACCTGACGGCGGACTTCATCGGAGCCGACATCGTCCGCAACGAGATCACCGCCCAGGCCCAGGCGGCCATCGCCATCGACGCCACGGTGGACACGATCTTCGAGATAGGCGGCCAGGATTCCAAGTATATCAGCATCGACAACGGGGTTATAGTCGACTTCGAGATGAACAAGGCCTGTGCGGCAGGCACGGGCTCGTTCCTGGAAGAGCAGGCCGAAAGGCTCGATATCTCCATCAAGGAGGAGTTCGGCGCCCTAGCTCTCGGATCGAGAAAGCCGGTGAAGATGGGGGAGAGGTGCACTGTCTTCATCGAATCCGACGTCATCCACCAACAGCAGCGCGGCGCCGACAGGGAAGATATCGTCTCGGGACTCGCCTATTCCATCGTGCAGAACTATCTCAATAAGGTCGTCGTCGACAGGAGGGTGGGCAGGCGGATATTCTTCCAGGGCGGAACGGCCTTCAACAAGGGTGTCGTCGCGGCCTTCGAGAAGGTGCTCGGCATGCCCATAACCGTGCCCCCTCATCATGATGTGACGGGCGCCATCGGCGTCGCCATCCTGGCGATGAAGGAGAAGACCTGGGAGAAGAGCGGTTTCAAGGGTTTTGACCTCAGCAGGAGGCCCTATACCGTCGACACCTTCGAATGCAAGGGGTGCGAGAACCTCTGCGAGATACGCAAGGTCACCGTCGAGAGCGAGACACCCCTGTACTACGGCAGCAGGTGCGAGAAATACGATGTCGTGCGCAGGGGCGAGAAGAAGGAGATGGCGGACCTCTTTTCGATGCGGGATGAGATCCTCAACGAGATCTACGACAGGAAGGCCGGAAAGCCTACGATAGGCATACCGAAGGTGCTCCACATGCACGAGCTCCTGCCGTTCTGGAAGAGCTTCCTGACGGAACTGGGGTTCCAGGTGGTCGTCTCCGATGTGACGAACAAGAAGACCGTCAGAGACGGCGTGGAGAATATCATCGTCGAGAGCTGCTTTCCCATAAAGCTTGCCCACGGACACGTGATGAACCTTCTCCAGAAGGGGATCGACAATATCTTCATCCCCAGCGTCATCAGCCTCAGGAAGCCCTCGAAGCACGCGAGGAACTCCTTCGCCTGTCCCTACGCGCAGTCTCTCCCCTACACGATCAAGGGGTCCATCGATTTTGACGGCAGGCAGGCCCGGGTTCTGACGCCCATCATCCGTTTCGGGGACGGCGACGAGGCTGTTCTCACCAATCTCGTGGAACACTTCAAACCCTTCGGCAAGTCGAAAAGGAGCGTGAAGAAGGCCTTCGAGACGGCACGTCACGTCCAGGATTCCTTCTACCGGCGCCTCACGGAAATGGGCAGGGCCTTTCTCGATGAGATGCGCGAGGACGACAAGGTCATGGTCGTCATCGGCAGGCCATACAACAGCGCCGACGCGGGGGCGAACCTCAACATCCACAAGAAACTCATCAATCTCGGTGTTCCGGCGATACCCATGGACATGCTGCCGGTGAACGACATGGTCGAGGACCCCGTCGACCTGGAGCACATGTACTGGGGCTACGGGCAGAAGATCTTGAAGGCGGCCCGGGCGGTGAAGAGCAGCAGGAATCTCTACGCCATATACGTGACCAGCTTCGGCTGCGGCCCCGATTCCTTCATATCCCACTTCTTCAAGAGGATCATGGGGAACAAGCCGTACCTTTCCCTCGAGATAGACGAGCACAGCGCCGACGCGGGGATAGTCACAAGGCTCGAGGCCTTCCTCGACAGCATAAGCAACGCCCGCTTCGACGAAAAGATCGTCGAGCGCGAGACGGCGCCCTTCGAGATAGACGGCAGGCGCAGGAAGATCTATGTGCCCTACATGTCCGACCACTCTCACACCCTTGCCGCTGCTTTCCGCGCCTGCGGCGTCAACGCGGAGGTCATGAAGGAATCGACGGAGGAGACGGTGCTCCTGGGGCGCAGGTTTACCTCGGGGAAGGAATGCTACCCCTGCATCCTGACGACGGGAGACATGCTGATGACGGCCCGCGGCGATGGTTTTAGTCCGGACGAGAGTGCCTTCTTCATGCCCTCCGGCGAAGGGCCCTGCCGGTTCGGTCAGTACAACCGTTTCCACAGGATGGTCCTCGACGAGGCCGGTTTTGACAACGTCCCTATCTACGCGCCCAACCAGGACCACCGCTTCTACAAGGAGCTCAACATAGTCGGGGGAAAGTTCACCCGTCTCGGCTGGCGGGCCGTTGTGGCCGCGGACCTTCTGACGAAGATCCTTCACGAGACGCGCCCCTATGAGAGGGCGCCGGGGACGACGGACGCGGTCTACGCGGAGGCGCTTGCCGATGTCTGCCGCTGCATCGAGAGGGGCGCGAAGGACATCGACGTTGTGCTCAAGGATGTTCTCGGGAGGTTCAGGGCCATAGAGCGCCGCCAGGAAAAGAAGCCAACGATAGGCCTTGTGGGCGAGATATATATACGGTCCAACAAGTTCAGTAATTCCCAGCTCATACGGACGGTCGAGGACTTAGGCGGTGTGGTGTGGCTTGCGCCCGTGTGCGAATGGATATCCTACGTCAACTACACGGGCAAGAGGAAGAGCAAAAAGAGGGATACCCTCCTTGGAGTTCTCGGTTTCATCATAACCGAGTACATCCAGAACAAGGACGAGCACCTGATGGAGGACATCTTCGTGCCCTTCATCAAGTACGGGCACGAGCCGAAGATAAAGGACATTCTTGAAAAGGCGAGCCCCTACATCCACGACAGCTTCGAGGGAGAGGCGGTCCTCACCGTCGGCAAGAGCGTCGATTTCGCCCGCAAGGGTGTCGCGGGGATCATCAACGCCATGCCTTTCACGTGCATGCCGGGCACCGTGTCGAGCGCCATCATGCGTCTCATCCAGCAGAACCACGACATACCGGTCATCAACATCGCCTACGACGGCCAGGGGGTAACGAACACCCTGACAAGACTGGAGGCGTTCATGCACCAGGTGAGGGAACACACAAGGGACTAATGGACAATCCGCTGACCGGTGTAGTGACCATCATTGTGCTGCTTATCCTGAACGGGGTCTTCTCCGCCGCCGAGACGGCCCTCGTCGCCTCGCGCAAGAGCAAGATCAAGGAGCTTCTCCGGACGAGAAAGGACCGGAAGACGGAGATGCTCCTTAGCCTCAAGGAGAACCCGGAGCGTTTCCTTTCGACGGTCCAGATCGGCATCACCCTCTTCGGTACCCTGGCTTCCGCCGTCGGCGGCCTCATGGCCGTGAAGTACCTCATGCCCGTCATCGGCAGGGTCGGGTTCCTCAAGCCTTTCGCGGAAACCATCGCGGTGGCCGTCGTCGTCTGCATCCTCACCTATCTCTTCATCGTCTTTGGAGAGCTGGTCCCGAAGTACCTGGGCCTCAGCTACAAGGAGAGGGCCGCCCTGGCGGTCCTGCCCTTCTTCAACCTGGTGTCGCGCGTCTTCTCGGTATTCGTCAACTTCCTTTCCGTCACGACACTCTTCCTCGTCAAGACCATGAACCTCAGCAAGGGGGAAGAGCATATCGGCGAGGCGGAGATTAAGATCCTTCTGGAGGAGGGGAGACGCAAGGGCGTTTTCGACAAGACCGAGGAAGAGCTCATCAACAGGGTTTTCCATTTCAGCGACCGTTCCGTGAGGGAGGTCATGGTGCCGCGTCCCAACGTGTACGCCATCGATGTCGACGACAGCAGGGATAACATCATGAACTACATCATAGGCAACGAGTTCTCCCGTTATCCCGTGTACCGGGACAACTTCGACAACGTCATCGGTTTCGTCTACCAGAAGGACATAACACGGCACATCTGGCGGACCCAGGAGCCCTTCGAGCTGGAGAAACTCCTGAAGCGCCCCTTCTTCGTGCCCGCCACCATGGAGGTCAGCGTCCTGCTCAAGCAGATGCAGCGGACGCGACGCCACCTGGCGGTCGTCATCGACGAATATGGTACCGCCATCGGCATCATCACCCTCGAAGACATCATGGAGGAGATCTTCGGCGAGATCATGGACGAGACCGACGTGGACGACAAGATCGAACGCCAGAGAGACGGCTCCTACCTCATCGATGCGAGTTACTCCGTGCGCGACCTCAACGACCGCCTGAACCTCGACCTTCCCGAATCCCCCGACTACGAGACCTTAGGCGGCTTCATAACCACCCAGCTCCAGGGCCTCGCCAAGGGCGGCGAGATCATCCACCACGGCCGCCACCGCTTCACCGTCGTCGACATAGACGGCCGAAGGATAAACAAGGTCAAGTTCGAAAGGGTGAAGTGAGAGAGATCACTGGTATGTCTCGCGCCTGTGTCCGTACACTGGACCCGATCCAACTGCTTACCCGTCGGCGACATGGACGGCCAGGGGGTAGTAAGAATCACGTTCGAATGAGTGAAACGAAGGGCACAATAACCCCCGTCCCTTAACATGGCCGACCCGTAACTTCTCACGGGTTCTTTCTTCGATCAATCAATAGAATAAGCGAAAAGTTGATTCGATGGGTTATCTCTTGAACTCTGCATCAGGGTCGACGGTCTTTGCAGTCTGTCTTCCTAGGTTCTCAAGCATGTGTTGTGCAGTTCGGGGGATTTCGGGTCGTGGTCTGGTGGAGATGGAAAGGGGGACAGGATGGAGAGATACATGTTGCTTTGGATTGTGCGGGATGAGAGATACGGCGGAGACCTCCGATGAGTCTGCCCAGATTATACCTCAATTTTCTGTTGTTGCTTGACCTGTCGCTGCTCTTGCTTATTGTCGCAGGGTTGTTTCGGATGAACAAGAACACAGGTTTCTTCTTCAGGCTCGTAACACCCGTTGAGAGATCCCCGGAGAGATTGAGAGGCCTCATTGGTAACTATAGGGTTGTTCGAGCTGTGATCGTTCTTTCTCTCATGTTGCTTTTCTGGGTTACCGCTGGGAACCCCAAATATGCCTGGACAGGGTTTTTCGCTACGCTGGCGATGATATTCCTCTGTTTCAGAAGGCTCTCGCCGGGTCAATTCCTGTTGGTCTGTTGTGTGATAGGCCTGAGCTACCGCATAGCGTTCTATATGACGGAGTTTATGGTGATGTATCTGCTGACGATGGCACTGCTGACCGTCACCTATCTCATGAACCGTTACTTGTTGTCGGAAGTGTTCAGATCGGAAAGGACGAAAGCGGCGGTGTCGGTCTTCGTGCTCCTCCTGCTGACGATCGGTTCAATGGTGATAACGCTGCCCATTTCATATCGCCTGAAGGGACTGGGATGGTTTTGATGATACATGAAGGATGGGGAAGATAATGGTTCAACCGGGGGAGGTGCGCAGTGCCGAAGGTTACAGTATATGTGAGGGTTCCCACAATGGATTCCTTGAAAACCGACACTTACAATCATTCTTTCATTCAACTTGGAGACAGTCCGACCGAGGTGTACGGTTTTGAACCCGCGGGAAAACCGACCACGACCCAGCCCGGCAGGGTCGTCAATGACAGTTGGCGGCTGAATGCCGGCGATTACCAGGCGAAGATGACCTTTGAGGTGACGGATGAGCAGTACGGCAGGATAGTGGATGGAATAAACAAAGCCATGAAAGATCCGCCGAACTATAATGTATTATCGAGCATAACCGGAGATCCGGACGACCGTCAGTGCTCAATGTTCGTGAACGACCTGCTGAGGTCCGCCGATGTCAGGACTGGCCTCACTGAGTACGAAACACCCTACGGGCACTATTTTCATATCAAGACCACGGAACTGTCAGAACCGATGAAGAAGATCATGCCCGACTTGAACGAAAAGACCGATATTGACAGATTCATCAGGAACTTCTGGGGAGTTCCCTTCTCTTCGATCGAGGATGCTGTAAGGAATTATGCGGAGACGGGTCGGCTGGATGAGAGGTTTCTGATCGGTGGCGGGGATAACGATGAAGTCGGGCAGGATAGGGCAATCCCGATGGAGGTTGCCGCCCTGGAGAATGGTCAGGACGATGAGGAGGATATGTACGCCTATTCGTCGTTTTATCCGGGGTGCTGATGAGTGACGCCGGCGGTTCTGTCTTGCAGGCGAGCGTTCCGGTAAGTTCGCTCTAACCGGGAGAGGCTGTCAGGGTTTCCCAGAGGTTGTCGACGGAGAGGGGGTTGAAGATGCGGATCCCGTGAACGTTGAATTGTTGATTACCGTTGTAGAGGAGGACACCGGGGTTGACGCGATCGATCCTCAGGTCGCCGAAACGGTTTAGACCTTTGAGAAAACCTGGTGAGAAAGTCTCTGAAGACTTGATCTCTACCGGGGTAAGTCTCCCGCCTTCCTTGATTATCAGGTCCACTTCATTGCCGTGAGAATCACGGTAGAAATAGACTTCGGGTCGTATGCCCCTGTTCAAGGCGCTTTTGATGATGTCCGAAATGACAAGGTTCTCGTAGAGGTTTCCGCGCAAAGGGTCGCGGAACGCCTGTTCCTTCGTGTGGATGCCAAGGAGAAAGGCCGGCAATCCAACGTCGGTGAAAAAGACCTTGGGGGATTTGATCACCCGTTTCTGCACGTTTTCGTGGTAAGGCGGGAGGTCAAAGACGACATAGGATGCCTTCATTACGGAAAGCCAGTTTGCTATGGTTGTACTCGATACGCCTGTATCATTGGAGAGCGATGCCCGGTTGACAACCTGGCCCACGCGTCCGGCAAGGAGGGTCAGGAATTTCTGAAATTGGGACAGGTCCCGCAACTGGGTCAGGGCGCGAACGTCCCTCTCGATGTAGGTTTGCAGGTAGCCGTTGTAGAATCTTCGCGCGTCGAGGCCTTCCTCATGAAGGCGCGGGTAACAACCGCGAGGGATGAGATCGAAGGGGTCGGGAAGGGGCCCGTACTGACGGATCTCGGAGAAAGAGAAGGGCCACAGGGTTAGAACGGCGGTGCGACCGGCCAGCGATTGACTGATCGCCTCATGAAGCTGGGGCTGATGGCTGCCTGTGAGTATGAACCGACCCTTTCCCTTGCTCCCGTCGACCATCCCTTGAAGGTACGAAAGCAGCATGGGGAGCCGCTGGATCTCGTCGAGAATACACCCCGCCTCCACCTGATTGAGGAAACCCCGCGGATCGGCATCAGCCGATGCTCTGACATCGAGATCTTCAAGGGAGAGGTATGGTATTTCGGGAAACGTCATTCTTGCGAGGGTGGTTTTGCCTGACTGGCGGGGACCCAGGATAGTGACTGCCGGGTACTCCCGTGCGGACTGCATCAACTCGCCTGTTATCTCCCTCGTGATCATGAAGAGACTATAGCGCATACCTGTGCAGATCGCAAGTTGTAAATGCGATTTACACCAAAGGCACCCCCGTCCTTCTATCCGGGGCGCTGAGTGCTAGAACACTATCGTCTTTGCCCGCCGCAGGAGCAGGGCCTCCGTGTGTTCCTTTTCCTTTTCCAGGCCTTTCTTGCCCATCATTGCCTTTGTATAGATCTTGCCCTGTTCCACTCCGGGCTGGTCGAAGGCGTTGACGCCGAGGAGGTGGCCCATGAGGGCGGTGACCATCTCGAAGAGGTAGAAAAGGGCGCCCAGGTTGTAGTCGCTCACCTCGTCGAGGATAAGGGAGATGTTGGGGGTCTCTGCCTCCGTGAGAGACAGGCGGGTTCCCTGGAATTCGGCGTGGAAGAGGGACTTCATGTCCTTGTTGGCAAGGTATTGAACGTCTTCCAGGTAGTCGAAGCTAGCCGGGATGGGGACTTCCTGCGTGGCGCTGTAGAAGAGGATGATGCACTTGTCCCTGGGGCCTTCGACGTAGAGCTGGAGCTGGGAATGCTGGTCCGTGACACCCATCGATTTCGTCGGGGTCGGGCCGAGCCCCTTCTTGCCGAGGCTTTCCGCCTCGAGCTGCCGGAACCAGTCGGCGAAACCGGCGAGCCGTTCGCAGTAGGGCATGACGACATGTATCTTCTTCCCCGCCTTATCCATGAGGTAAAGTATGGCGGCGAGGACGAAGGCCATGTTCTCTTCGCCGTCGTACCGGACAGTGTGGGCGGCCATGCCCGCGGCGCCCGCCGACAGCCTTTTGATATCGAGCCCCATGAGGGCCGAGGGGAACAGACCCACCGGGGTCAGGACGGAGAACCTGCCGCCTATGCCGTCAGGCAGGTTGAGGACGGAGTAGCCTTCCTTTTCCGCTATCCTGTTGAGAAGCCCCTTTTCCTTGTCGGTGATAAGGACTATCCTTTGCCGGTAGCCCGCGGACTTGTGCATGAGTTCGTTGAAGAGCATGAACTGCGAGATCGTCTCCGGCGTCTCTCCCGACTTGCTGATGACGACGAGGAAGGTGCGGTCGATGTCGGGGATGACCGTCTCCACGATGGCGGCCATCTTGTGGGGGTCGATGTTGTCGAGGATGAAGTACCGCGGTCTGCCGTTGCGGAAACGCTCTTCCATGTTGTGGAGGGGGTGGAGAAGGGCCTCGAATATCGTCTGTGTTCCCAGCGAAGACCCCCCTATCCCGAGGACGACGAGGTTCTTGATGTCCATCGCCGCGGCCTTGTCGGCAAGCGACAGCATCTCGTCGAACTGGAACTTCGTCTCCGGGAGCGTCATGAAGGCGAAGGGCTTTGCAAGGAGTCTCGCGTAATAGTCGCTTATGTTCGCAAGGGTCGTTGTGAGCTCACCCGCGTCGATGCCGTTTGCCCCGACCGCCTCGGCGAGCGCACCCGTCAGGTCCATCGTTATCGTCTTCATCGTTTTTCCTCGAATACGCCCATGTGGCGGAATTTCTCGTAGCGCATCTGCTTGAGTGTTTCAGGCTCGGCCTCGATGAGTTCCTTGAGATGCCGGTCTAGTACGGCGCGCGTGCTGTCGAATGTCTTCTGCCAGTCCCTGTGGGCCCCGCCGAAGGGTTCCTGGATGATCTCATCGGCGATCTTGAGCTTCAAGAGGTCACGGGCCGTCGGCTTCAACGCATCCGCCGCGAGAGGGCCCTTGGTCCCGTCCCTCCAGAGGATGGCGGCGCAGCCCTCGGGGGATATGACGGAATAGGTCGCGTTCTCGAGCATGAGAAGCCTGTTGCCGACGCCGATGCCCAGTGCCCCTCCGCTTCCGCCCTCGCCGATGACAATGGAGATGGTGGGGACGCCGAGGGAGAACATGAAATAGATGCTCGATGCTATTGCCTCCGCCTGCCCCCGCTCTTCCGCCCCGACACCGGGGAAAGCCCCGGGCGTGTCGATGAAGGTGATGATGGGTTTGCCCCATCTCGCTGCCATGTCCATGACCCGCATTGCCTTGCGGTAGCCGTCAGGGTGGGCCATACCGAAGTTCCTGTGGGCCATCTCGCGGACGTCCTTGCCTTTCTGATGGCCGATGACCGCCACGTTGACCCCTTCGAAGCGGGCGAAACCGGCAACGAGCGCCGGGTCGTCCTTGAACTTCCTGTCGCCGTGAAGTTCCACGAAATCGGTGAAGAGACTGTGGACATAATCGAGGGTGTGCGGGCGGTTGAGGTGCCGCGAGAGCTGGGAGCGCTGCCAGTTCGACAGCTCGGAGTATGTCTCCTTCTCTATCTTTGCGATCTTTTTTCTGAGGGTCGAGAGCTCCTTCGCGTAGTGCGGATCGTTCTCGTCGTAGAAGCGTTCTATCTCAAAGACCCTTCTTTCCAGCGGTTCGAGCTTCTTTTCGAAATCAAGGTAGTATCTCATCTATAACCTCTACGTCCATGCCTTTTTTGAAGTGCTTGAGGATAACGTCTTTCCGTCCGGGGTCGATCCTGACGTTTTTAAGAGGGACGGACCTTCTTTCCCCGTTGAGCTGGAACTCGAGGAGAACGCCCGACCTGCCCCGGAGGCTGAAAAGGATGTCCTTCAAGACCCTGAGCTCATCCTTCCTGATCACCTCGCAGTGTATCCGTATCCTGACGGTCTTCAGGAGCTCACCCGTCAGCGTTTCGAGGAGCGCCACGGCCTTTGCCTTTATGCGCGCCCCGCCGTCCTCGGACCTCTCGAGTGACCCTGTCACCATGAGGGGCTTGCCGCTCTGGATGACAGAGTGATTCTTGCCGTAGAGATCGGGGAAGCAGATGACCTCCACGGTGCCCTTCGTGTCCTCCAGGGTGACGTACGCCATCCTGTCGCCCCGCCTTGTCGTTATCTCCTTCAGGGCGTTCACGATGCCCGCCATGCTCACGTCCTGCTCGGCGTCCGCCTCCTTGAGGCCCTGACTGTCGTAGGGGGTGAGCTCGGCGATGAGCTTCTCGTAGGGTTTCAGGGGATGCTTGCTGAAATAGAAACCCAGGGATTCCTTCTCGCCAAGGAGGACCTCCTCGTGGGAGAGTTCATCCATGGCGGGGATGTCGAAGGAGACTGTCGTCTCGGCGACCTCGGCCTCTCCGAATATGCTACCCTGCTTGTGGTTGCTCTTCGTGTCCCGCTTCGTCAGCCTGTCGAGCATCTCCTGGGCAAGGTAGAGCACCTGGGACCTGTTGAGGCCGAGGCTGTCGAAGCAGCCCGCCATGGCAAGGCTTTCGATGACCTTCTTGTTGACCTTGCGGGAATCTATGACACTGCAGAAGTGGACGAAGGACTTGAAACCTTCCGCCTCCTCGCGGGCCTGAATGATGCTCTCGATGGCTGCCTCTCCCACGTTCCTGACGCCGGAGAGCCCGTAGCGGATCTTCGAATCGACGATGGTGAAATCGCTCTGGCTCATGTTGATATCGGGAGGCAGTATCTCGATGCCCGACTCCCGGCATTCCCCGACGTACTTGACGAGCTTGTCCGTGTCGCCCACCTCGGTGGTCAGCATGGCCGCGAAATAATGGATGGGGTAGTGGGCCTTGAGGTATGCCGTCTGATAGGCGATGTACCCGTAGGCCGTGCTGTGGGACTTGTTGAACCCGTATTCTCCGAAACGCTGGATGACGTCGTAGATCTTCTCCGCCACGTCCTTCGGGACGTCGTTCGCCACGGCGCCGTCGACGAACTGCTGCTTGTACTTCTCGAGCTGTTCAGGGATCTTCTTGCTCATGGCTTTGCGCAGCGCGTCGGCGTCTTTCATGGAGAAGCCGGCGAGCACGGAGGCGATCTTCATGATCTGTTCCTGGTAGATGATGACGCCGTAGGTGTCGTGAAGGATGTCCTGGAGCTTCGGCGTTTCGTAGGTCACAAGCGACGGGTTGTTGCGGCGCTTGATGAACTCGTCGACCATGCCGCTTTTCAGGGGACCGGGCCTGTACAGGGCAATGAGCGGCATGATGTCGTCGAACTGTGAGGGCTTGAGTTTCGTGAGAAGGTCGCGCATCCCGCGGCTTTCAAGCTGGAACACGCCGGAGGTGTTGCCCGATGAGAGGAGCTCGTAGGTCTTCCTGTCGTCAAGGGGAAGCCGGGCGATGTCGATCTCGATGCCTTCCGCCTTGAGGAGCTTCACGATGGTGTCCATGAGGGTGAGGGTCTCGAGGCCGAGGAAGTCGATCTTGATGAGTCCGATCTTCTCGATCATTTTCATGTCGTACTGCGTCACCGTTTCATCGTGTTTGCCCCTGTACAGCGGAAGGTACTCGGAGAGGTGTTTGTTGGCGATCACGATGCCCGCGGCGTGTGTGGACGCATGGCGCGCCAGGCCTTCGACGACGCAGGCGTTATCGAGGAGTTCCCTGACGCGGTCGTCCCTCTGGTACAGGTCGCGCACCTCGGGTTCATCGTTTATCGCCCGTTCGATGCCCCGGTCCGCGGTGGTGATGAGCTTGGCTATCTTATCGACCTCCGCGTAGGGCATGCCAAGCGCCCGTCCCACATCGCGTACCGCCGCCTTGGACTTCATTGTCCCGAAGGTGGTGATCTGGGCGACGTTGTCCTTGCCGTATTTGTTCGTGACGTATTCGATGACCCTGTCCCGTCCCTTGCGGCAGAAGTCGACGTCGATGTCGGGCATGCTGATGCGCTCGGGGTTCAGGAAGCGCTCGAAGATGAGGTCGTACTTGATGGGGTCGATGTCCGTGATGCCGAGGCAGAAGGCGATGAGGCTGCCCGCCGCGGAGCCGCGCCCGGGCCCCACGGGGACGCCGTGGGTCTTCGCGTAGTTGATGAAATCGGCTACGATGAGGAAGTATCCCGAAAACCCCGTCTTCCTGATGACACCCGCCTCGTAATCGAACCTCTTGCGATACTGGTCGAGGAGCCCTTCGCCGAAGGAATCGTAGGCCGCCCGTATCTCGGGCATCCGTTTCTCGAAGCCCTGCCTTGCGAGCTCTTCGAAGTATTCGTCAAGTTCCATGCCGGCGGGGGGGTGGAATTCCGGGAAGTGGTAGGTGTTCGTGTCGATGGTGACGTTGCACATCTCGGCGACGCGCATCGTGTTGGAAAGCGCCTCGGGATAGCGGGAGAAGGCGAGAGCTATCTCCTCGGGAGATTTGAAGTAGAACTGGTCCGTCGAGAAGCTCAGGCGGTCCTTGTCGTTGATCGTCTTTCCCGTCTGGATGCACAGGAGAAGCTCGTGTGCCTTTGCCTCCTCGCGCCTGAGATAATGGCAGTCGTTCGTCGCGACGATGGGCACCCCGTAATGGGAGGAGAGTTCGATGAGTCGCTCGTTGACTACCCTCTGCTCGTCGAGGCCGTTGTCCTGGAGCTCGAAGAAGAGCCGGTCGCCGAAGAGGGAGAGGTAGTAGTCCACGTGTTTGCGGACCATCTCGTCGGTGCCCCGGAGGATGGCGTTCGGTATTTCTCCCTTGATGCAGGCGGTAAGGCAGATGAGACCCTCGTGGTACTGGCTCAGTATCTCCCTGTCGATGCGGGGGTGGTAGTAGAAGCCTTCGAGGTGTGCGAGGCTGATGAGCTTGAGGAGGTTCTGATATCCCCTGTTGTCCATCGCGAGGAGGACGACGTGGTAGGCCACGTCCTCGCCCTTCACCCTTTTCTGGTCGAACCGGGAGCCCGGGGCGATGTACGCCTCGCAGCCTATGATGGGTTTGAGTCCGCGCTGGTTGGCCTCGAGGTAGAATTCCGCCGCCCCGAACATGTTGCCGTGGTCCGTGATGGCACACGCCGGCATGCCGTATCCCCGGGCCGTGTTGAAGAGGCGGTCGAAGCGGATGGCGCCGTCAAGGAGACTGTACTGGGTGTGGAGATGGAGGTGGACGAAGTCGGGCATGTCCCGTCACTCCCATTCGATCGTGCTCGGCGGTTTCGAGGAGATATCGTAGACCACCCTGTTCACACCCGCGACCTCGTTTATTATCCTTCGCGCCACCGTGTCGAGGGTTGTATAGGGAAGGCGTGCCCAGTCGGCCGTCATGGCGTCCTCGCTTTCGACGACACGCACGGCTATGACATTGGCATAGGTCCTTTCGTCGCCCATGACGCCGACGGTCTTCACGGGTATCAGTATGCCGAAGGATTGCCATATGTGCTTGAAAGCGGGGTTGTGCTCGATCTCCTGGCGGACTATGCTGTCCGCTTCCTGGAGTATCTGGACCCTTTCTTCCGTCACTTCGCCGACGATCCTCACGGCAAGGCCGGGCCCGGGGAAGGGCTGTCTGCCGACGATGTACTCGGGGACGCCAAGCTCGCGCCCCACCACCCTGACCTCGTCCTTGAAAAGCTCCCTTAAGGGCTCGATGAGGGTCATCTTCATCCGTTTCGGCAGGCCGCCGACATTGTGGTGGCTCTTGATCGTGGCCGAGGGTCCCTTGAAGGAGACGCTCTCTATGACGTCGGGGTAGAGGGTGCCCTGGGCCAGGTACCGGACGGAGCCGCCGTTGCGGGCCTCTTCCTCGAATATCTTGATGAAAAGCCTCCCGATGATCTTCCGTTTCCGTTCCGGGTCCTTCACACCCTTCAAAGCCCTGAGGAACGCCTCGCTGGCATCGACGTACTTGAGATTGAGGTGCAGGATGTCCCTGTAGGCCGCGATGACCTCTTCCGCCTCGTCCTTCCTCAGGACGCCGTTATTGACGAAGACGCAGCGCAGGTTGTCGCCTATGGCCCGGTGGATGAGGGCGGCGACCACCGAGGAATCGACACCGCCGCTCAAGGCGCAGATGACCTTCTCGCCTCCCGCCTCCCGGCGTATCTTCTCCGTCGCAAGCTCGACGAAGGACTGCGGCGAGAAGAGACCTTTGAGCCTGCATATCTTGTAGAGGAAGTTCTTGAGGATGCGCTTGCCCTTCGGGGTGTGGTGGACCTCGGGGTGGAACTGGACGCCGTAGACGGTGCCTTCCGTGTTGCGGACCGCCGCGTAGGAGGAGTTGTCCGAACGGGCGAGGGCGACAAAACCCCGGGGGAGGGTGAGCACCTTGTCGCTGTGGCTCATCCAGACGATGTCGCCGTCCTTCACGCCGTCAAGGAACCGGTCCGCCTTCTCGACGTAAAGGTGGGCCTTGCCGAATTCACGTTTCGGGGCCTTCTCCACCTTTCCGCCGAAGCACGTGGCCAGGAGCTGGAGGCCGTAACACACGCCGAGAACGGGAACACCGAGCTCGAAGACCGCCCTGTCGCAGATGGGTGCGTTCTTTTCGTTGATGCTGGCCGGCCCGCCGGAGAGGATGATGCCCCGGGGTTTCATGGACCTTATGGCGTCAAGGTCCAGGTTGTAGGGGTAGATCTCGCAATAGACGCCGAGTTCGCGGACCTTGCGGGCTATGAGCTGTGTATACTGGGAGCCGAAATCGAGGATCAGGATAAGTTCCTCGTGGTAATCGCGGTGGTGGCTTTCCATATCCTATTCGATCCTGTAGTTTGGTGCTTCCTTGGTGATGATGACGTCGTGGACATGGCTCTCTCGCAGGGCCGCCGACGTTATCCTGATGAACCTGCGTTTGCGCTGGAGGTCCTCTATCGTCCGGGTGCCGACGTATCCCATGCCTGCCTTGAGGCCTCCCACAAGCTGGTTGATGGATATCGAGAGGGAGCCGCGGTAGGGTACCCGGCCCTCGATGCCTTCGGGGACTATCTTTGATTCCGGCGCGTCCTCGGGAATCGAGTAGCGGTCGCGCGTCTTTCCCTCGCGCATGGCTTCGAGGGAGCCCATCCCGCGGTAGACCTTATACGTTCTGCCCTGGTAGAGGACCGTTTCTCCCGGTGTCTCGTCGGTGCCGGCGAACAGGTTCCCTATCATGGCGGTCTGTGCGCCGGCCGCCAGGGCCTTCGTGATATCGCCGGAGAACTTGATGCCCCCGTCCGCTATGATGGGTACCTGGTGCCGTTTGGCCACGGACGCCGCGTCCATGATCGCCGTTATCTGCGGTACGCCGATGCCGGCGACGATCCGAGTGGTGCAGATGGAGCCGGGGCCGACGCCGATCTTGACCGCGTCGCACCCTGCCTTGATAAGGGCCTCGCATCCCTCGGCGGTGGCGACGTTGCCCGCGACGAGCTGGGCGTCGGGGAAGTCCTTCTTGATGGCCCTGATGGACTCGATGACGTTCTGCGAATGGCCGTGGGCCGTATCGACGACTATGACGTCACACCCCGCCCTGAGGAGGGCCTCGACGCGCTCGTCCCTGTCGGGGCCGACGCCCACGGCGGCACCGACGCGGAGCCTTCCCAGCTGGTCCTTGCAGGAGTTGGGGTACTTGCGCATCTTTTCTATATCTTTAATGGTAATGAGCCCTTTGAGGTCAAAATTCCTGTCCACCACGAGGAGCTTCTCTATCTTGTGCTTGTGGAGGATCTTCTTCGATTCCTCGAGGCCGATCCCCTCCTTGACGGTGACGAGGTTCTCCTTTGTCATGACGTTCTGGACCTTCCTGTCGAGGTTTGTCTCGAAGCGCAGGTCCCTGTTCGTGATGATTCCCACGAGCTTCGTCCCTTTCGTGACGGGTATGCCGGAGATGCGGTAGCGGGACATGAGCGCCAGGGCATCCCGTATCCTGTTCTCCGGGGCTATGGTGATGGGGTCGACGATCATGCCGCTCTCGGATTTCTTGACCTTTTCCACTTCGTGGGCCTGGTCCTCCACGGTCATGTTCCGGTGGATGATGCCGATGCCCCCCTCCTGGGCGAGGCAGATGGCCGTCTTCGATTCCGTGACCGTGTCCATGGCGGCGCTGAGTATGGGGATATTGAGCCGTATGGCGGGCGTCAGATAGCTGGAGACATCCACATCGGCGGGCATTATGCTGCTTGAGGCCGGCACGAGCAGAACGTCGTCGAAGGTTAGTCCTTCCCTGAAATCTGTCGGCTCTTTCTCTGACATGATTCACCTCATGGGGATAGTATACGTGTTTGTGTGGTGCTCTTTATACAAAAAAATGTATGCGCTGTCAGGTGTTAGCTCATACATAAAAGGCTTGCCATTTAATTATGGTTAAGTATAATGCATAAGGTTCAAATAATCAAAATAAATTTCCCGTTGGGAACCGTCCGCCATCGATGATAGATACAAAGGATAATACACTTCTCGAGGTAACCGGTCTCAATACGTCCTTTTTTACCGGCGAAGAGGTCATACGGGCCGTCAACGATGTGACCTTCACCGTCGAGAGGGGGGAGGTCTTCGGTCTTGTCGGGGAGAGCGGTTCGGGCAAGACGGTGACGGCCCACTCCATCATGCGCCTTGTGCACCCGCCGGGCAGGGTCGTCTCGGGAAAGATCATTTTTGAAGACAGGGACCTCCTGAACTTGAGCGAAAAACAGATGGAAGAGGTCCGCGGCAGCCGCATAGGGATGGTCTTCCAGGAGCCCATGACGGCCTTAAACCCTGTTCTGAGGATCGGTGAGCAGATAGCGGAGACAATCGAGATACACGGGGTCCGCCAGGGGAACGAAGTGCGGGAGAGGACCCTTGAACTCTTGAGGAAGGTGGGGTTCGACGACCCGGAAAAGAGGTACATCCAGTACCCCCACCAGCTCTCGGGCGGGCAGAGACAGCGCGTTCTCATGGCGATGGCCGTCTCCTGCGATCCCTCCCTTGTCATTGCCGATGAGCCTACGACCGCCCTCGACGTCGCGACGGAATCCCAGATACTCGGCCTTACCCGGGGCCTCGTCGATTCATTGGGGATGTCCATGATATTCATCACCCACGACCTGACGATAGTGAAGTCCATGGGCCGGTCCGTGGGGCTCATGTACGCGGGAAGGATGGTCGAGAGGAACGGCGTGGAGGATTTCTTCAGGGAGCCTTTGCACCCCTACGGCCGGGGCCTCCTGGAATCGATCCACGGGTTCTCGGGAACCGCAAAGCGGCTCAAGGCCATCCCGGGTTCCGTGCCCAAGCTGTCCGAGCTGCCCAAGGGCTGCACGTTCCATCCCCGGTGCCCTTTTGTCATGGATGTGTGCAGGGGGGATGAGCCGGTCATGAAGGAGGTTGCGGAGGGTCAATGGGTCCGCTGTTATCTGTACTAGACGTCAGGAAGCACTACGAGGTCCGCAGGACCCTGTTCTCCGTGGCCAGGGAGACGATACGGGCCGTCGACGGCGTCAGTTTCCACGTTGGCGTCGGGGAGACCCTGGGGGTTGTGGGCGAGAGCGGTTCGGGAAAGAGCACGCTGGCGCGGTGCGTCCTCTTGCTTGAAAGGCCCGACAGCGGAGAGGTTGTCTTCGACGGTGTCAACCTCCTGACGGCGGGGAGCCAGGAGGTCAAGAGGCTGCGCAGGCGGATGCAGATCATATTCCAGGACCCCTATTCGTCGCTCAATCCGCGAATGAAGGTTCGCGAGATCATCGCCGAGCCCGTCCGTTTCCATGGCATGGCGAAGGGCAAGGCGGACGTGGAGGCACGGGTCGGCGAGATATTAAAGAGCGTCGGCCTCGATGAGGACTTCCTGAAGAAGTATCCCCACGAGATGAGCGGCGGGCAGAGGCAGAGGGTGGCGATTGGCCGGGCCCTGGCGACCGAACCGGCCCTTGTCATCGCCGACGAGCCCGTCTCCTCTCTCGACGTCTCCATACAGGCCCAGATCGTCAACCTCTTCCTTGATATCCGGGAGAGGACCGATATCTCCATGGTCTTCGTCTCTCACGACCTCAACATCGTCCGTTTCCTGTCGGACCGCATCCTGGTATTATATAAAGGTAAGGTTGTGGAGACCGGCGGCCGGGACGAGGTTTTTCTGCACTCCCTCCACCCTTACACGCGAATGCTCATCCGGGCCTCGCAGGGGGACTTCGCCTTGAAGGAAGAGGGGACGAACGGCACCGAGCCTCTGGGATGCCCGTACTACGACAAATGCGAGGACAGAAAGAGGGAATGTGCCGCCGCTGTCCCGGAGCTGACGGGGGATGGGGACCATAGAGTTGCCTGCTTTCAGGCGTTTTGATCTCTCTGCCGGACAACGGATAGAGTTGTCTTTTCTTTCTCTCCCGGCCTTGACCGCATCAGGGATTAAGAAGCGGCGAATGCCTGCCGGCGAACACTTCCCGAAGGTGGATGCCTTTTCTCGGAAATGTGACGAAAATCATTTACATCGTTAACGGTTGTGCTAAACTAGCGATAATTAGAATTACTAACTTACATAATTCCCAGGAGGTGTAGTATGGTAAAGCTTCACAAGAACAAGAAAGGTTTTACGTTGATCGAGCTTCTCATCGTTATCGCCATCATCGGCATCCTCGCGGCGATAGCACTCCCGGCGTACATGGACTACACGAGGAAGGCGCGTCTCACGGAAGTGACGAACACAGTGGGTTCAGTAAAGTCGGCATGCGTTGCGATGGCTTCGGAGGCTTCAACCGCGAATGCAGCCTGCCATGCCGCTGCCGCCGATTTCGCTACAGTTTACGGAATAAGCCTGCCGAGTCACGTCGCCCAGATTGAGGTGAATGCCCCGGCTGCGGATCAGGCGGTCACCATAACGGTGACATCCCAGAACATCGGTGGTGGTGCAGACGGGACCCTCATACTTACCAGCAATGCCACCTTGAGCCAGTGGCAATGGAGCGCAGGGACCATTAACGCGAAATACGTCCCTAAGAACTAGGAACCTGAACGAAGAGGGGGCCTTGGCCCCCTCTCTTTATTAACTGTATGACGAGAAAAGGCTTCACGTTGTTGGAGTTTGTGGCGGGAGTGATGGTCATGTGCGCGATAGTGATGATCGCGCTTCCCATGTACGGCATGCGGGCCAGGAAAACTGAACAGGTCAACGTGAAGAAACAGCTTGCGTGCATTAGGGAGGCGGAAGAAGCATACAGATCGCGGCACGGATGTTACACGACGGACGTTAGCAAACTGACCAACTGGAAACAGAGGACAAAGAAATACCGTTTCAGGATACGTCATGCCAGCTCGACCCGTTTCGTCGCCGAGGCAAACGGTGACCTCAACAACGACAGGATATGCGATGACACCTGGACCATTGATGAGAACGGGGTTCTGGCAAACGTAAAGTGAGCGCAAGAGACTATGCATACCCTACATCTGATCATTGTTTTCGTTTTCGGAGCGGCCATCGGCAGTTTTCTTAACGTCTGCATTTACAGGATACCAAGACAAAAATCGATCATTCACCCTTCATCGGCGTGTCCCGCCTGCGAAAAGCCGGTAAGGTTCTATGACAATATCCCGCTCGTGAGTTATCTCGTCCTTAAGGGCAAATGCAGGGATTGCGGGGCAAAGATCTCCTTTCGCTATTTTCTCGTCGAGCTCATCACCGCGGTGGTCTTCATGATGATCTACCGCCGGTGGGGGCTCTCCTACGAGTTCTTTATCCAGATATTCTTCACGGCGATCCTCATCGTCGTCTCCTTTGTTGACTACGATTTCCAGATCATCCCCGACATACTGAGCGTCGGGGGCATGGTCGCGGGATTGATCATATCCTTTCTTAGACCCGGTTTCCAGGTGATGGAGGCCGTCTGGGGCGTGCTTATCGGCGGCGGCGTCCTCTTTGTCATCGCCTACGGCTATCAATTGATCACCAAGCGGGAAGGCATGGGCGGCGGTGACATCAAACTCCTCGCCATGATCGGGTCTTTCAGCGGGCTGAAAGGAGTGCTTTTTTCCCTTATAGGTGGTTCCATTGTGGGCACCCTCGTGGGCATTCCTCTCATGCTTATGAAAGGCAGGGAGGAGGGTGGCAGGTACGCCATTCCCTTCGGCCCCTTCCTGTCCCTGTGCGCCGTGCTGTATCTGTTTGTCGGGCCCGGGGTGGTCCATGCGGTCAGTGAGTTCTTGATGCATCGATAGGGGAGATAATAGATGAGAAAGACCTGCTTTGTCCTTGCCTGCCTGATGATGTTTATGGGGATGGCCGCCGTTTCACAGGGAGCTACCAACAACGACTACTGTGTCTTCCCCATCTTCGCGACGAACGCCGTGAAGCCCAATGTAATGATCGACATGGACCTGTCAGGCAGTATGCAGTTTGCGGCATATATAGCGACCGACCTGAAGAATTACAAGTCTGCGTCAGACGATTACGGCGCGTACAGTTGTGTTCCCACGACGACGCACACCGACTATGCCAACCAGAGATACAGCACGGCAAAGACATACTACGGATACTTCGATTCCGAGAAGTGCTACGCCTACTCCAGCACCAACGGCAGGTTCGAGGTCAACAGCACGGGGACATGCACGAACAAGATCGGCGCCTCGGGCAGGATCTCGGGTAACCTGCTCAACTGGATAACGACGACGCGGCTCGATGTTGTCCGCAAGGCCCTGACAGGTGGTAGGACCTATAGCAGCAACACACTCCAGAGTGAAGGCACGGAGTTCAATACATCCATCAGCGGCACATGTGACACCAGGTTCCAGAAATATTTCGACGACACGACGACAGGGTGCAGGTTTTCCGTCACCAGCACCACGGCTTCCAACAGAAGGCTTACCGTGGGCAACGCCTCCGGATACACGTGCGCCATAGGCAGTCTCTCGAATGCCAACATCAGGGTGAAGGTGGAGGACGCCTCCACGATAACCGGGATAGTTGATGAATTCTACGGCAAGGTCGTGTTCGAGTTCATGGGGTACAACACCCTCAGCTCAGGCATGCTCGGCAAGATATATTCGGGTAAGTCGGCAAACCTCGCGACACTGAAGTCCCAGATCAATACCACGGCTGCCACGCAGGGGACACCGACGGGCAACTCCCTGAGGGCCGCGAACAACTTTTTCCGTCAGAGCCAGCACTTCACTTCGGATGTCGCGAGCAACTCCAGCTACATATCCAAAGGCGACGGTACCATAGACCCTTATTATGATTATGATGCTGTAAACGGAAACAGCGCGATACCCTGCAGACGGTCCTTTGTTCTCGTTGTTTCCGACGGACAATGGAGTGATGGCTATGTGGACTCGGCCAGGGCCGCCTACGAGCTTCGTGTCAACGACCTGCGCAGTGACCTGACGGGAACACAGAACGTCACGGTGTACACGATCTATGCTTATGGAGATCAGGACGCGGACGCAAAGATGAAGGGCAGACAGGCAATGATCACGACTGCCATATTCGGGGGTTTCGATTTTTCCGACACCGACAAGGTCCCCTATGGGTTCAGCGGACTGCCCTCTGACAGCAGGAACGTGACATATCCTTTATCTTCCTGCAATCCCTCCGGGACGTGGAACAGCCAGTGCGCTGAATGGGACAAGAACAAGACAGGATTGCCCTATAACTTTTTTGAGGCCGACGAGGGGGACACGATCGTGTCCAGCGTTTCCGATGCGTTGAACGACATGCTGCGCCGTTCCTCATCGGGTACGGCGGCGTCGGTGCTCGCGTCCGCGGAAGGCAGCGGCGCCAACATCCTGCAGGCCTTCTTCTTTCCCAAGCGGATGTTCGATAACGTGGAAGTGGACTGGACGGGAGAGATGCAGAACCTCTGGTACTATATCGATCCCCAGATAGGAAACAGCACCATCCGGGAGGACACGGCCCGCAACAACATCCTCGATGTATACAGCGACGACATCATAGAATATGAATTTGATGCCGGGCTCGGCAAGACCATGGTCAGAAGGTACCAGACCAACGCGAGCGCTCAAAAGGGGGCGGAAGACATCCCTTCGCCCGTCGAGCTGGATGAGGCCAATAACCTCTGGGAGGCGGGCATCATGCTCTGGGCGAGGGACCTGGCGACATCGCCGCGCACGATCTACACCACCGTCGACGGGGTGAACCGTATCAGTTTCAGTGCTTCCGAGGCCTCCTCGAACGGAACCCTGCAGACCTATCTCCAGGCTCCGGGGAACCCCACGGCGGCGCAGAACATCGTCAACTATATACATGGTTACGACATTGCCGGCTACCGGAACAGGACGGTGACGACATCCTATTCCGGATTGACGGGCCCCCGTGTCTGGAAACTGGGCGACATCATCTCGTCCACCCCCCGGCTCAAGGCATCATTTCCCCTGAACTCGTACCACCTCTATCCGCCGGAGGGGTACAATGACCGCACGTACTACCAGTTCGTCAACGACGTCGATGCAGCGGGGGCCGCGACGGGCAGTTACAAGCAGAGGGGAATGGCGTTCGTGGGTGCCAATGACGGCATGTTCCATGCCTTTGAGCTGGGCAAACTCTCCTTCAACAACCTGTCGGCCAATGAGGCGGCCCGTCTGGAGACGGTGGACGTACCCCTCGGCACGGAGCGGTGGGCCTATGTGCCGAAAGGGGCGTTGCCCTATCTCAAGTACCTCATGAACACCGATTACTGCCATATGTATTACGTGAACCAGCCCACGGTGATAATCGATGCCAGCGTCAACGCGGGCGGGTCTTTGAGCCAGGATCCGAACTACACGAAGACGCGATCCAGTTGGAGGACCATTCTCATCGGCGGCATGGGTATGGGGGGCGCCTGCCGCGACAGCACCTCGGGCTGCAGTCCGACGAGCGATTGCGTGAAGACGCCGATCCCCGGTGTCGGGTATTCATCCTATTTTGCCTTCGACATAACGGATCCGACGAACCCCACACTGCTCTGGGAATTCTCGAGGGACGACCTTGGGTTCTCGACGACAGGACCTGCCATTGTTCGGATAGGGGACCCCGCGAAGAACGGAAAATGGTTCGCCGTCTTCGCCAACGGACCGACAGGTCCCATCAATACGACCTACCATCAGTTCATGGGTTCCTCGGACCAGAACCTGAAGTTCTTCGTGCTCGATCTCCTCGCCGGGCCGCAGGCGGCGGTAACGGTGATCGACACGGGGATCACGAACGCCTTTGGTGCCAGCCTGGGGAGCTCTTCTTTTGACGTTGACCGGGGCGATCCGAATGCGTCGGGCGGTACACCGTACTCCGACGATGTGATCTACATGGGATATACGAAGAAGGATGGGACCGCCTGGACAAAAGGTGGGGTGGTCCGCCTCATGACCCGAAACGATGCCAACCCCACCAACTGGGTTGTAAGCACCGTAATAGACAATGTAGGGCCCGTAACGACAAGCCTCACAAAGCTGCAGGACCGCAAGAAGGGGAACCTGTGGCTCTATTTCGGTACGGGAAGATACTTTTACCGCCTCAACGACGGACTGACGATCGACGATCCCGACAGCCAGCAGGCGTTCTACGGAATAAAGGAGTCCTGCTACTCGCCTTCGACGAACATGATGAACCCGACGTGCACGACGACGCACAGCGTGGGGGACCTTCAGAACCAGACGGGTTCGTCTTCCAATCTTGCCCCCACGGCGCTCGGCTGGTACATCAACTTCCCGGCGCCCGATTCAGGTTACAAGGCCCACCGTGTTCTCGCCCAGCCCGTGGCTTCATACAACGGCGTGGTCTATTTTCTGACAAGCTCGCCATCGACAGACGTCTGCTCCATGGGTGGGTACACGTATCTCTGGGCCGTCTGGTACAACAACGGCGGTGCCCCTCCGGTGGAGGCCCTGTCAGGGATGGTCGTGACGCAGCTCTCGACGGGCCAGATCGCGACGCCTATCTTGAAGACGACGAGCGGCGCGTCGGCCCTGACCATGGCAGGCGGAAAGGCGATGGCGGTGGGTCAGGGTGTGAACATCGGCGGAGGTTTCTCGCTTCTGGGTCCGCCGAAGCCGTTGAGGAAGATACTCCATATGAAGGAAAAATGAGAGATCGCAAGGGTTTCACGCTCATCGAGCTTCTTATTGTCATTGCCATGGTCGGGATTCTTGCCGCCATCGCGGCGCCCAACATGTCCGGCTTCGTGAGGAAGAACAGGATACAGAACCAGACGATAAGAATCTACAATGACATCATGAACACGAGGATCATGGCAATGAACACAAACCGGACCCATTTCATGGAGTTCGGCCTTGCCGGCAATCAGTACCGCGTTGTGGAAGACACGGACGGGAACAACGCCAACAACGCGGGGGGCACGGACACGATACGGCTTGCGCGGACGGCCATAATTCCCTTCACGTGGTCCAACACCGACCCCGGGATGGAAGCCATCGAGATCCAGGCCGGAGCCTTTACGAACGATTTCGTGACCTTCGATACCCGCGGTATAGCGACGGGACTTCTGAACGTGTCCGGTGGAGCGATCTGCATTCCTTCGGTGAATCTCAGACCCAATACGAACTGCATAGTCGTCACGCCTACGCGGATCAGGATGGGAAAATACAGCGGAGCAGCGGGAGGGTGCAATGCCGCGGCGTGCAATTAGGAACAGGAAAGGCTTCACGCTCATCGAGCTTCTTGTCTCGATGCTGGTCCTCTCCATCGGTCTCATGGCCATGCTCGACGGACTGGCGAACTACATAAGGATAAACATGGAGAACCAGATGCGCAACGAGGCCATGCGCATCAGCGAGTCAACCCTGGAGACCCTACGCAATGCCAGATTCGGCGATGTGCAGACCCACGCGGTGGTGATCGCCTCTCCCGAGGTCAGGAGGGTCCGGAACATCGATGTCTCCTATACCGTCACCTGGACGGTGAACGACGTTGCCGCAACGGGTGTGACGACGCCGACGACGGTGGCGGTGCGGGTGAGTGTTACATGGAATCACCGGAACATCGCACACCGGCATGACGCGGCGTCGATCATCAGCACCGATGCTTGAGGTGAAAGGACCCATGACGAACGACAACAAGGGATTCAGCCTGCTGGAGATACTCATTGCAATAGTGATCATGGGGATCATCATGGCGATGAACAGCCAGCTCCTCATGGATCTTATCAGGGGACAGCGCCAGCAGGCGGGTGTTGTCACAAGCCAGTTTGAAACCTCTCTGGGTCTCGAGATGCTAAGAAGCGACGTGGCCAACGCGGGGTTTGGCCTCCCCGACGAGTTCGTCAATGCTCCCGGGACATACACGGAAGCCACCGCCGACCCTGCCCAGCAGTTCAACAGCACTCCCAACGTGCCAAGGGCCCTCATGCACAGTAATAACGTGGGGGCGTTCACGGGTTACATCGCCAACTCCGACTACCTTGTCATCAGGTCACCGGCGGTCGGCATGAACACGGCCTCCGGGAAGTGGACGAACATCACCGGCACATCGGTGCATATCTGGAATGATGTCAACCTCGATATGGTAAACGGGCGGGATTACATGATCGTCATAAAGCCCCGTTCGGCCCTGGGTGGAACGTCCCGGCTCATTGTCACCTCCGGTGGCGCCTATTCCCCCCAGTACGTTACGTCCACACTGGACGCGGCTTTCCAGCCCTCCGCGGCGACAGGGGAGCGGTACCTTGCCTTCGGCATCGAAGACAGTGTCGCTCCGACGATGCCATTCAACAGGGCGGATTACTATGTCAAGCAGCCGGCGGTCGCGAACGCAAACTGCGCGCCGGGTACGGGAACCCTCTACAAGGCCATTGTCAAACATGGACCTGCAGGAACAGGAGGGGCTACGGAAGAGTTTCCCCTTGTTGAATGCGTCGCCAACATGCAGGTTGTCTTCAGGCTGGACACGAATCTGGATGGAGTCCCCGACCAGACGGTGAACAGCATATCGGGCCTCGACGCTCTTACCGTCAAGGAACAGGTCAAGGAAGTGCAGATATACATACTCGGTCACGAGGGCATACAGGACCGGGGGTTTACGTACGGCGGGGCTAACCCCGTCACCGTTGGACCTTCCGTGGTTTTGGGCACCAGCGTCAATCTGAGCGGTTTCGGTGCTAACTGGAACCATTACCGGTGGAAAACATACATCTTGATCGTAAAACCGAAGAGTTTCTACTAGCGAAGGATTGGGTGAGGACAGAATGGTACCCCGGCGTGATATGAAAAGAGGCAGGATGAACCGCGGCGTTGCCCTCGTATCGGCATTGATCGTTGTGTCCGTTGCCGCGGGCATCTTTGGGGCAGTCATGTACTACGCGATGACGGGGACGGAGCTTTCCGGTCTGCAGAGGAAGTACCAGAGTTCAAAGGAGGCTTCCCTCGGCGCTATCGATATCCTCACAAAGGACATCCTGCCCCGCGTGATGTCGGGAACGGATCTCTCGGGGGCTGTGACGGGCATGGCGAACCCCAGCGATATCCTGTCGGCGATTCAGGCTGACGCCGGGAAGGATGCCTGTTTTCGCGCCAAGCTGACGGGTGTCACATCGACCTGGCCCGGCGGGACCTGCGACAGCGGTAGTGACGCCACCATCAATCCCGATATCGTCTTCAACCTGAAGAGCACCTCCACCTCGACGAGACCTTTCGTGGTAAACATGAAGATAGTGGACACCGTTACGGGGAACTCGGACAAAACGGGCACAATACTGGAGACGGCTAGCGGGGTGGTTGACGACGCGTCTTCAATCATCAAGATCCAGCATTTCCCCTTTCTCTACACCATCATGACGGACGCGCGGCCTCAGAACAGCACGACGGAGCGTGCCAACATCGAAGTCCTTTATGCCTACTAAGCGACCCGCACGACCCATAAGGCCTATCAGGTCGTCCCCGTCGACGGTGACGAGGGGCGGCAGCAGGAAGGCCCTCGTCATCATGGTTGTCATTGTACTTGCCGTTCTCGGTGGTCTGTACTGGTTCCTGAGCAGAGGTCCATCGGGACAGACCGGGCAGCCCTCCCCACAGACAGCCGTCGTGGGCGGACAGGACGGGTCACCCCTATCCGGGGCATCGGCGGACGCAGGCATTGTCATGGGGAAGGCGAGGCTGCAGCTCGAATCCTCCGGTGACAGGGACGTCGTCAAGGTTGTCATCGACAGGCCGGCCGGAACGGAAGACGCGGACATTGTCTACAGGTTCGAGTGGACTGTGAATGGCAAGCCTGCGGCGGACGGAGGCGACAGCTTGGGCGGGTTCAAGCGGGGAGACAGGGTGGCGGTGAAGATCACGCCTTCCCGGGAGGGGAAGACAGGCTCGGCGAGGATCCTTGACTTTCTGGTGCAGAACACTCCTCCCAGGGTGACTCCCGGGCAGGATATGAAGTTCGAGGGCAATACATTTACTTACCAGGTCAGAGGAACAGACCAGGATGGTGATGCGCTATCATACGCACTCGAGGACGCGCCCGAGGGGATGACAATAGATCCCCAGAGCGGAACGATCAGATGGCAGCTGAAGGACAGCGATTACGGTGAGCGGACTATAAGGGTAAAGGTCAGCGATGGAAAGGGAGGGGTTGCGAACTACAGCCTCAAGGTGGATTTTCAAAAACCCTCCCCGCAAGGGACAGCCGGAGACAACGCGAAATGATCATTCAAGCACTTTCTCCTGCAGTTGATATGATTCCTTGATTTTATTAGCCATTACAAGAAAATAATTGTACCGCAACGGCAGGATGATACACATGTTTATTCCATCATGTTAAATGGTTAGGAGTAAAACGTGAGGAAATTAGATTAATATGAAGTCTAACATGGAAAGAAAGGTGGGTAAAAAAGTGTTGACAAAAAAATCGGCTTCTGCTACGTTGTCAACATGATAGGGGCACGAGAGACGTAATGTTGTGCCCTTCAAAGTTCCATCTGATGCATAAAGGGAAAATGCAGCCCGGGAGGCCGGGCGCATGAAGCGCGTACAGGGTGGCCATGGGAAATCCATTTGAAGCGTTCGGTACCTTATTCCTTGTTGTGCCCATCGTGGTCTACCTGTTTGGCAGCTATGTCCTTTACAGGATAGGCAGCAAGTTCGGGATCGGTTCCTTCTGGCACTATCTCATTCCTTTTTACAATATGGTCCTCATGTGCAGGTGTGGAGACGTGTCGGCCTGGAACGTCCTCGGGCTCATGATTTTTCCCATCAACATATACTCGACGATCAATATATGGGGCAGCATTGCCGAGAGGCTCGGCAAGAGCTACTGGCTCTATGGGATCACCACGCTTATCTTCGGGATACCGGTGCTGATCCTCGCCTTTGATTCATCGAGGCCGGCGGGCGGAGAGATATTCGTCCGCGAGCCCTTTCCGGCAGAGGCGGTCCCGCCGGAGACCCCGGTGCAGTATGGCGAAGAGAAAGGCACCGAGGCCGCAGGCAGGACGGAGCCGCCCGTGACGGAGACGGAGAGCGCGGGCCTTCCTGAAGAAGAACCCGTGCCCGTGGTCGCCGACATCAGGCAGAAGAAGTACAAGAGCAAAAGAAGCATCATGGACTCCATCAAGGAATCGGGGATGTTCAGCAGTTTCGTCATCAAGCAGGTGGACGAACTGGTTGGTGTTGACATCGGCACGACATCCATCAAGATATGCAGTCTGAAGAGTTCGAAGGGTTCCTTTTCGATCCAGAACATCGTCAAGAAGACCTACGAGCAGGAGTTGATCAGCGACGGCCATATCGTTGACATCGATTTTCTGGCCCAGGAGCTGCAGGGAATATTCAAGGACAACGGCATCAAGTCGAAGAACGTGGCCTGCGCCCTGTCGAGCTATTCGGTGATCCCGAAGAAGATCACGGTCCCCTTCATGGACGACGAGGCACTGGATAACATGATCAGCGTCGAGGTGGAAAACGCTATTCCCTTCCCCATGAAGGACATCTACTACAGCTATTACGTCATCGGCGTGGACCCCGAGAAACAGAACATGATGAACGTGAAGATAGTGGCGGTCAAGAGGGAGATAGTGGACGCCTACATCGCCACCTTCAACATGGCGGGACTCAACCTGCAGATACTGGATGTCGACATGTTCGGCATATCGAACGTGGTGGAACAGATCTACGCACCCAGGGAATTCTCCGTACTCATCGTCGACATAGGCGCTTCCGTCACGAACATTGCCATCCTCAACGGAGAGAACATCGAATTCACGCGGGAGATCCTGATGGGGGGCAAGTACCTTACCACCCAGATACAGAGGTCGATAAAGGTGAAGTACAAGGAGGCGGAGGAGAAGAAGGTTGCCGCCGACGCGGACGTTACCTATCTCTTTGAGGACTTCATCTTCAATATATCGTCGGAGATCAACAAGACCGTCAGGTTCTATCTGGCCACGAAACCGAAGGAGAACATCGGGAAGATCTTCGTGACGGGCGGCTCGTCTCTCCTGCCGGGGATAAAGGAAAAGATCGTTGATGAAACGGGTATCCCCGTTGAGGTCGTCGATCCCTTCCTCCTTGTTGAGGCGGGGGCCCAGACGGGCCTGTACGGGGAGCTCAAAGAGGTGATGGTGGTGCCCGTCTACCTGTCAACGCGTGTAACGGAGCTTATGGGATAGATATGATAAAGGTCAACCTTCTACCCTACAAGAAGACGAGAACGAGCACCCTCAAGATCAATATCGTCACCTTCGTGTTGATGCTGATTATCGGGAACATATTCTTCTGGGCTGTTTTCCTTTACAACGCACGGGGGATCAGCGATTACGAGAACAATATCAGGGCAACGCGCCAGGAACTGGCGAAATTGCAGCCCTATTACCAGGAATACCAGAGGATACAGGCCGCCAAGAAGGAGATAGAGAGGCGTATAAAGGTGGTCAACCAGCTGAAGGCAGGCAGGGCGCTTGCGGCACGGTCGTTCCATGACCTGTCGACGACGATGAAGGAAGGGGTGTGGCTCAAGTCTTTCAAGAGAAAGGACGACAAGTTCGAGATCGAGGGAAGGTCTCTCGTCAATGAATCCATATCGGATTTCATGGAGACGCTGGCGAACCTGCCCTACATGAAGAACGTTGAGTTGAAGAGCATACAGGACGTGACTGAAGAAGGTCTCGTGATCAAGAAGTTCATCGTTCAGGGGAATATGTCCTTATGAGAGTCGGGTTCGAACCGAAAAGCCTGGGAAAGAAGATAGAGAAGATACCCCAGAAGTATATTCTCATCGTCATGATCGTCCTCGTCATTGCCGTCCTGGCAGGGCTCTACTACTTTCTGATGATGCCGCAGTTTGAAAGGAAAGCCAAAGTGGCCAGGGAATACGCCGATCTTCAGACGGAGCTGGGCCGCCTCAAGAACATTCAGAAAGACATCGCGAAGCACCGCCAGGAATACGCGCAGATGCAGGAGCTTCTCCAGGAGGTCATGAGACAGCTTCCTGAATCGAAGGATATCCCCAACCTCTTGAGGAGCGTGACCTCCGTGACCGAGGAGACGCGCCTGAAGGTCAAGCAGTTTGAGCCGAAACAGATAAAACACACGGATTTCTACTCGGAGCTGCCTTTTGAGATGAAATTCCAGGGAAAGTTCAGAAACCTTGCGGCCTTTTTAGACGGGGTCAGGAAACTTGAACGAATCATAAGCGTCACGGATTTCTCAGTGGACGCGAAGGGACCCCCGAACAATATCACGGTCGAAGGTTCGTGCAGCGCCAATGCATACGTGTATCTGAAAGAGCCGGTGAAGAAGGCGCCGGTTCAAGGAGCGAAAAAGGCAAATGTCCCTCCTGCGAAGAAGTAGTCTTGCGATAAGCATCTGTCTCTTTCTGGGCATGACCTGCGTGTATGCGCAGAGCCCCGCGGCTCCGCCTGCCGCAAAGAAGGAAACCGCGAAGGAAGGGGCCGCGAAGAAATTCGACGTCGAAGATTTTGCCTATTCCGAGGAAGGCCGGGACCCCTTCCAGCCCGTCCTGCTCCTGAAGGCGAAGACCTCACGGGGTGTGAGCGTCAGGTCGTCGAAGGAGAAGATGGAATCCGAAAGGGTCGGTTACGAACTGGAGGAATTGCGGTTCGTAGGTGTTATCAGGAGCGGGACCGGCATGATAGCGATGATGGAAGATGTGCAGGGGAAGGGTATCTTCTTCAGGAAAGGGGACCACTTGAACAAGAATATGTGGGTGATGGACGTTTCAGCCAGCAATATGGTGGTTGGCTACAAGACAAAAGGGGAGACAAAGAAGATCGTTGTTGACATCCCCTCGAAAAACTGAAGGGTGACTTATGAGTAGAAGAATGGTGGTGGTGGTTTTTCTGTTACTTTTAATCATACCTTTATTGTGCTTCAGTCAATCGGCGAAACGGACGTCCCCTGTCTCAAAGGTCTCTTTCGATTTCATGGATGCCGATGTAAGGAATGTCGTCAGAATCCTGGCGGAGGTCTCGGGAAAGAACATCGTCATATCCGATGCCGTCAAGGGAAAGATAACAATGAAGCTCGACAACGTCTACTGGGACGAGGCGCTGGACCTTGTCGTTGAGACGGGAGGCCTGAGAAAGATAGAGGCCGACAGCGTGATCCGAGTCGTCACCGTCAAGGAGCATGACGATGAGATCAAGAGAAAACTGGGCGAGCGTGAGTCCTTCAGAAAGGACCGTCTCGAGAGGCAGAAGATGGGCGAGGAGTTCGTGACGGAGACCGTATACCTGAGCTACGTCAGCCCGGCCGACATGGAAAAGATGCTCAAAGGCGGCAGCGAAGCGTCGGCGCCGGGGGGTCAGAAGAAAGGCTTCCTCTCCGAGTTCGGAACCATTACGCAGGTGAGCTGGAACAACGCCCTTATCATTCGGGATACCAAGGAGAACGTTGCCAACATGGTTCGTATCGTCAAAGAGCATGACATGAAGCCGAACCAGATACAGATCGACTGCAAGATCGTACAGGCAACCACGAATTTTTCGAGGGAACTGGGTGTGCAGTGGGGAATGCGTTCGAATCAGACCTCGGGAGCCCTTGGGAACAAGGAGGTCTTGATATCGGGTGGACGGAGTTTTTCATCCGCTACGGAAGGCGGGACGGGAACCATGGTATCCACGGTGAATCTCCTTGGATTCAGGGCGAGCGGCTCCATCATACCCTACAATGTGAACCTTCCCGCCGCGGTGGGTGCCGGGAGCGGTGGAACCCTGGGATTTTTCATAGGAAGCGCCACCGATGCCTTCCAGCTCGACGTGCAGTTGTCGGCCCTCGAGGACGAGGGAAGGGGAAGGATCCTCTCCAATCCCAAGGTCATCACTTCGGACAACAAGAAGGCGATCATCCAGCAGGGCAAGTCGATCCCCTACAAGACATACTCCCAGTCAGGGACGCAGACGCAGTTCGCGGAGGCCGTCCTCGGGCTGGAGGTGACCCCGTCGGTGACGAAGGATGGTTTCATCAAGCTTGAAATACTGGCCAAGAAGGACCAGGCGGACTTCGTGAACACCTCTGAAGGCGTCCCCACTATAGACAAGAAGCAGGCATCCACACTCCTGTACGTGAAGGACGGCGAGACGGCGGTCATCGGCGGCATCTACGAACGCGAGGAAGGCTCGAGCGAGAACGGCATTCCCGGGTTGAAGAACATCCCGTTGCTTGGGTGGCTCTTCAAGAAGCAGACGAAGATAGACGATAGGACGGAGCTTCTGATCTTTATCACGCCGAGGGTGGTCAAGAACGTTTACAGGAACGAGGGCTAAATGAAAGCTATACTGGCAGTAGTCGTATGCTTATCGGTTCTTATATCGGCCAATTGCGTTGCCGCCGCTGAAAATGACCTTGTGGTGGGGCAGATCACCGCCAGCCTTGAGAAGAAGTTCAAGATGCTCATCGGCGACAAGGCTTTCACCAACCTGGGGACGAGGTCCGGGGTCATAAAGGGCGATATCCTTACCGTTTATCACGAATCGGACACCAACAGGGTTGATCCCATCGGCGAATGTGCAATAGTCGAGATCTACGAGTTAAGGAGCGTCTGCGAGGTCATCACCATGAAGAGGGAGATCGGGATGGATACGGTGACTATCAAGAAGCCGACCTACGATGACGCCCTGCTGTTCCCTCCCATCTTTGCATTGCTGACGAAGGTGGTGGAGCCATACTCGCCGGAGAAGCACATCGTCGTCTACGTCCACGAGTTCTTCGATGAGAATCATAACATCACGCGATTCTCGGAGAAGATACGAAAGGAAGTGATGAAGGTCTTCTTTCAGAAGAAGAGGATGAGATCCGCCGGCAAGTCGATAAGCCCGGCCGTTTTTGCGTACCTGCCGGGAGAATACAACGAATACAACAGGGCGATCGAGGATTACCTGAAGCGTGACCGGATAGACGTTATCATAGCCGGGACATACAGGACCGTGGGCGACAAGGTCCAGTTGTCGTTCTACAAGATAGACAAGAACTGGGAGGATATAGCCCTCGATACCACCATCACGGCGAAGCCATATGTCGCGATGGCCGCTGAAGTCACGGTTCCCTTCAAGGAAAGGAAGAAGGAGAAGGCGGTTGTCTGCGATATCGTATACAAGCCCGTGTACCACAAGACCGACAGCCGGGACGAACGCAACAGGATCATCAATTATGAAACGCAGAACAACCCCATCCTGGAGTATACCCTCCGGCGGGCGGAGTTCAATATCATAGCCCCCGTCGATTTCTCCCTTAGTATCGACGGCAACGAGATACGCTTCGACAAATCCCATGAGTACCGTTTGCCGCTCACAACGGGAGAACATGTGATCACCGCGTCTTTTAAGAAGGGCTTCTACTACAACGACACCTTCCTTGTCGCCCTGTCGGAACCTAATGCAGTGAAAAAGACAGCCGTGCTCTCCGTTGATAAACCGGAGGATCTTGTCATAGAGATAGAGGCGAATCCGCTTCCCAAACAGGAGAACATCGTCTTCAAGATGTACCGGAAGGTCACGCGGAGCACGACGGTCGTGAAGCCCGTGCTGAAGAGGGAGACCTTCAAACCGGTGGAGACCTTCAAGGACTAAGGGCGTCTGTCCCGCCGGTCCGCAGGGTCATCAGATGGAAAATCTCGTGAAATTCCTGGCGCGCGTAGGTCCCTTCCCGCGCAGACATGCAGAAGCATTGATCCAGGAAGGCAGGATCAGAATCAACGACGCCGTGGCATCCTCGCCATCATTGCAGGTGGGTCCTGAGGACCGTATTTCCATAGACGGCCAACTCGTGACAGCCGAAGCGATAAAGATCTATATAGCTCTCAACAAGCCCGATGGATACATATCGGACCTCAAGGACGTGAGGGGAAGAAAGCTGGCGAGAGACCTTATCAAGCACGATTTGAGGCTCTTTCCGGTAGGAAGGCTCGATTATCATTCCGAGGGCCTCATGGTCTTCACCAACGACGGTGACCTCGCGAACGAGGTCATGCACCCCCGTTATAATGTCACCAAGGAATACCTCGTCAAGTTCAAGGGCCTGCTCCCGAAGGAAGCCGTCACGAGGATGAAGAAGGGTATCCTCATAGAAGGCGAGGTCTACCAGGCCGAGGACGTTCGCCTCGTCAAGAAGTCTCCCGCGAACGTCTGGTACGGCATCGTCGTCAACGAGGGAAAGAACAGGATGATACGGAAAATGGGAGCCGCTCTGGGCCATCCCGTCCTGAGACTCAGGCGCATCCGCATCGGCAAACTGCGCCTCGGCGACCTCAATCCCGGCGAATACCGCCACGTAGAAAGAAACGAGATAATCTAACCACCGGCCATTCCCGGCTGTTACTTACATTGACACCGCACGCCGCCGTCTTCATTTCTTACCTGAAATCCTGGACCTGAAACCTGAGACAGTTTTTGATTGGCGGAGAGGGTGGGATTCGAACCCACGGTACGCTTATTAGACGTACAGCCGATTTCGAGTCGGCCCCGTTATGGCCACTTCGGTACCTCTCCGCAGGGTGAAGAATTGTTTGAGCAAATCCGCGCTCTTGTTCTCGAGGACGCCGCCCGACACCTTGACCTTGTGGTTGAGGGGCAGGGCGTTGACGTCGATGACAGAGCCGAAGGCGCCGCGTTTTTCGTCGTGGCAGCCAAAGACGAGCCTTTCGAGGCGTGCTTCGACGATGGCGCCGGCGCACATGATGCAGGGCTCCATGGTGACAAAGAGGGTGCATCCTGTGAGACGGTAGTTGCCGCGCCGGCGGGACGCTTCCCTGATGGCTGCCATCTCGGCGTGGGCCGTCGGGTCGACGCGGTTGCGCGTCGCGTTATGAGCCCTCGCTATGACGGAACCCGATTCGTCCGCCACCAGCGCTCCAACCGGCACCTCCTCCTCATCCCATGCCGCACGGGCCTCAGCGAGGCACATCTCCATGTATTCCTCATCGAACATCACTCAAGTATACTGATAACTGTTGGGGAAATCAATACAGAGACGGGCGAAACGGCAAAGACGGGTAATGGGTCATAGGTAATAGGAAGCAGATAGTCTCCCGGTCTGTGAGGCGACTCAAGGGAAAGCATTCAAGCAGGCAGGATGATCCCACTCTTCTAACGGCTCTAACGGTTCCAACGGTTCCAACCGCCTTTCTTCCCATCACCCATAACCCATAACCCGTCTTCTCATCACCTGTCTTCCTGGTTTACAAACGGTATCCATCCTGTTATGATGATTAGCAATTAGCTGACCTGTGAAGAAGATGACAAAAATGGTGTACGATGATCATCCTGGGTGTTGATCCCGGCCTTGCCAGTACCGGTTTCGGGGCGCTGCGATGCGACGGACCGGGGCCCGTGTTTGTCAGGTGCGGCTCCATCAAAACCTTTCCCCATGATACGATACCGGACAGGCTCATGCAGATCCATGACGATATGGACCGTATCATCGGCGAGGTGCGACCCGATCTTTTTGCCATCGAGGATGTTTTCTCCCTTGTCCGTTACCCGAAGGCGGGCATACTCCTCGGCAGCGTTCTCGGGGTGCTTTACCTCACCGCCCGGCAGAGGGGCCTGCCCGTGCAGGAGATCGCGCCAAAGGAGATCAAGAACTCCCTCGTCGGTTTCGGGAACGCGGGTAAGAAGCAGATAAAGGACGCCGTGGCAAGCGCATTGAGGGTGGGCGACATCTCGTCCTTTCATGCGTCGGACGCGCTTGCCGTGGCGCTTGCGGTATACTATCGCAGGGACTACCGGAGGGTCGTATGATAGCATATCTCGAAGGCAGGTTGAAGGGCATCTACGATGAGCGTCTGACTCTTCTCGTCGGGGGCATCGGGTATGATGTCCTCATCCCGGCATTCGTCATGAGCGATATACGAAGATCGAAAAAGGCCGAGGACGATCTCAGTCTGTACATATCCTTCCACCAGACCGAAAGGCAGCCCAAGCCCGTCCTTGTCGGCTTCAGACATGAGCTCGACAGGGAGTTCTTCGAGCTTTTTATCACAGTTGAGGATATCGGCCCCATGGCCGCCGTCAAGGCCCTCACGAAGTCCATACGCGAAATAGCGCGCCACATAGAGGAAAAGGACGCGAAGTCCCTCAGGAAGCTGAAGGGGATAGGGGAGAGGAAAGCCGACAAGATCGTGGCAACCTTGAAGGGCAGGGTCGCGAAGTATGCCCTCATGCCGGAGGCCGCCGCCGCCGCTCCGATCGCGGAGGATTTCGTCAAAGAGGTGGAGCAGGTGCTTGTCACCCAGCTTGGTCACAAGATACTTGAGGCACGGAAGATGATCGAGGAAGCCATGAAGAGGAACCCGCGCATCGCCTCTTCGGAAGAGTTGTTTGAGGAAGTCTACAGGGGTCAAAGGCAATGATACAGGAAGAGAACTCCACGGAGATCTCCGAGCTTTACAGGAAGGAAGAGAGCGGGGGCGATGAAGGGATCGTCACGTTGCGGCCAGGCCGGCTGTCCGAATATGTCGGTCAGGACACCATCGTGGAGACCCTCCAGATAGCCATCGAGGCGGCGCTGAAGAGGGGGGAGCCCCTGGAGCACATCCTCTTCAACGGACCTCCGGGACTCGGGAAGACCACGCTCGCCCACATCATAGCCAACGAGATGGGCACGCGGATCGTAACATCCTCGGGTCCCGCGCTGGAGAAAGGCGGCGACCTCATGGGTCTTCTGACGCATCTCGAAAAGGGGGACGTCTTCTTCATTGACGAGATCCATCGCATACCCAAGATCGTCGAAGAGTTCCTCTATCCCGCCATGGAGGACTTCGCCGTCGATTTCATCTTCGACAAGGGCATTCACGCCAGGACGCACCGGTATCGTCTCGAACAGTTCACCCTCATTGGCGCAACGACCCGCTCCGGCCTCCTGTCGTCGCCGCTCAGGGAACGATTCGGCATCGTGCGGGACCTTGATTTCTACAGGGATGAAGACCTGGTGAAGATCATAAAGCGGTCGGCAGCGATACTGGGCGTCACCATCGATGAGGAAGGGGCCCGCGAGATGGCGAAGCGTGCCCGGGGGACTCCCAGGGTGGCGAACAGGCTCCTCAAGCGTGTCCGTGATTACGCTGAGGTGAGGGCCGGAGGGGCGATAACGAAGAACGTGGCCATAGACGCCTTAAGCCTCGAGGGCATTGATGACCATGGCCTCGGCGAGACGGACAGGAAACTGCTGAGGACCATCATCCTCAACTACAGGGGTGGTCCCGTGGGGATCGAGGCTATTGCCGCGACGCTGCAACTGGAGTCCGACGTGCTCATCGAGGTCGTGGAGCCCTTTCTGTTGAAATCGGGGTTCATCATCCGTACCTCTCAAGGCAGAAAGGCCTCCGACAGCGCTTTTGCCCATCTCGGCATACCCCTTCCGGGGACGCCCGCCATGGGCGGGCTGTTTGACAATGCGCCCGTCAAGAAAAACGGGTAAGCGCAGCTTCCCCGCATCGTCCCCGGCCCGGTTTTCCCCGATTAGCCTTGATTTTAGCGGGATAGTATATTAAAAAGATATGTTCTTCAACCAATAAGCACAGGAGAAGACTATGGCCAATGTGGGAGTTGTCGGGGTTCAGTGGGGTGATGAGGGCAAAGGTAAGATCATCGACTATCTCAGCGGGTTCGCGGACATTATCGTCCGGTTCCAGGGAGGAGCCAACGCCGGCCACACCATCGTCATCGGTGACAGGAAGGTCATCCTCCATCTTATCCCTTCGGGGATACTCCGCGAGAAAACACATTGCATCATCGGCAACGGTGTTGTCATGGACCCCGAGGTCCTGGAGAAAGAGATAGAAGAGCTGAAGGGTCTCGGCTATCTCGATGACGACAGGCGGCTCATGATAAGCGGGTACACCCACGTCATCATGCCTTACCACAAGAAGCTCGATGCCCTCAGGGAAGCGAGGAGCGCGAAGAAGATAGGCACGACGGGACGAGGCATCGGCCCCGCTTACGAAGACAGGGTGAGCAGGATGGGTATCCGCGTCATTGACCTCATTGACAGGAAGGTTTTTCGCGAGAAACTGAAGGCCAACCTGGAGCTGAAGAACTTCCTCATCCGCCGCTACTACAAGGACGAGCCGCTGATGATCAGGGACATCGTGAAAAAGTTCGAGCCCTACCGCAAGCTGCTCAAGAGACATGTCACCGACTCGACGTCTTTCCTCCACAAGGCAATGGCGAAGAAGAAGAGGATACTCTTCGAGGGGGCCCAGGGCACCTTTCTCGATATCGACCACGGGACGTACCCTTACGTCACCTCGTCCAACACCATTGCCGGGAACATCTCGGCGGGTGCCGGCGTGCCTCCCAGTGCCGTCGACTATATCCTGGGGATATGCAAGACATACACGACCCGCGTCGGGGAGGGTCCTTTTCCGACGGAGCTCTCAGGTCCCGAGGGGGAACTCATGAGGAAGATCGGGGACGAATACGGGGCTACCACGGGCAGGCCGAGGCGGTGCGGATGGTTTGACGCTGTACTTGTGAGAAGGGCCGTCAAGTTGAGCGGTATAAACGGTCTTTCCCTGATGAAGCTCGATGTCCTCGACTCATTCGACACGATCAGGATATGCACTCACTACAAGATCGGCAAGCGCCTGTATGAAGAGCCGCCGATGTCTCTTCAGGACTTCTACCGGTGCGAGCCTCAATATGAAGAGATGCCGGGCTGGAAGACGTCGATAAAGGATGCCAGGAAGCTCGAAGACCTGCCGGAGCAGACCCTGAAATACATACGACGCATAGAGGAACTTGTCGGTGTTCCCGCCGCCATCGTATCCACGGGGCCTGACAGGGAGAGCACCATCATCCTCAGGAATCCCTTCGCCTGACCCGACGGCCCCCTGTCAGAAATCCGACGGCCCAGCCGCCCTGCGGTCGCCTCCGTCGCGAATCAACTCGTAACCCGCCAGAATCTAACGGGTGGCATGGTTGTTGCAAAATTCTCACCACTATGGCTACCAATCTCGATATCACCCAGACAGCATCGATGCTCCAGTATCTGCAGAACGGTCGAAGAAAGGCGGGAAATTTCATCGCCAACCCCGATGCCTCGGGTTTTCAGGATGTCCTGCTTCGCTCCCTGACGGCCGGCCGGACCGCGGAGTTCAGTTCAGTGCAGGCGGGCCAGGGCATTCCTCCATCATCGGTCGTTGACGATGAGGCGACCAAATTCCGGAAGTGTCTCGATTTTGTCCTCGAGAAGGAAGGGACCCGGCTTGTCAGGGAAGACGGTCAACGGGGTGCGTCGCGCTATGGCATCCTGCAGTCCACGGCGCGGGCTTTCGGCTACAAGGGGAGCATTCGGAACATCACCAGGGAGCAGGTGGAAGGGATCTACAGGAAGCTCTGGGAATCATCGGGTGCATCTTCACTGCCCTATCCCCTCTGTGTCGTTCACTTTGACACCTATGTCAACAGCCCGGCGGCCGCGAGGAGGATTCTCCAGAGATCGCAGGGAAACATAGGCGACTACCTCGCAATGAGAGAACAGCGCTACGTAAGACTCGCCTCCGCGAAGCCGCAGGTGTACGCCAAATACCTGAAGGGCTGGAAGAACAGGATAGACAGCCTGCGAACCGTGGTTGCCGAACACGAGAAGAGTATCATGTTCGCCCGGACGGGGCTCTCGACCCCCGGTAAGGGGTAGGGCCCGGAGGAACGTCGGGAAGCCTCTCCAAATCGTCGACTATCAATGCCGGACCGCCGAAATCTGTTGACTTTGGCTGTTTTTTCGGGTTTTAATAAGTAGCTTTAACAAACGGACCGATGGAGGGAGGGAAGAATGGATGCCAGCAGTTATTATCAGAGAAGGTGAATCCTTCGAGAGTGCCCTCAAGAGATTTAAGAAGCAGTGCGAGAAAACCGGGATTCTCTCCGAGATAAAAAAAAGAGAACACTACGAAAAGCCCAGTGTTAAGAGAAAGAAGAAGATACTCGCCGCGAAAAAGAGAGCTCTGAAAAAACTCAAGAGAACCATGGATAAAGGTCTTTACTAGGAGTAAATGGACTGTAGATCCACAATTGAAGAGGGTTTGAAAGAGGCTTTAAAGAAGAGGGACGGCTTGAGGGTGTCCGTGCTCCGGATGCTCCTTGCCTCCATTAAGAACAAGGAAGTCGAGAAAATAAGACCTCTGTCGGACGAGGAGTTCTACGCCCTCGTCAAGACGTCGATCAAACAACACAACGATTCCATAGAGAGCTTCAGGAAGGGCGGGCGTCTCGAGCTTGCTGAAAAGGAAGAGAAAGAGCTGGAGATACTCAAGGAATTCCAGCCCTCACAGCTGTCGGAGGAAGAGATCCTCAGGGAGATAGAGGAGGCGGTCGCGGCCGTCGGTGCGACAAGCCGGAAGGAGATGGGGAAGGTGATAAAGCACCTCATGGACAGATTTCCGGGAAGGATAGACGGCAAAGTGTTGAGTACAATGGTGCTTCACAGACTGTCATCGTGATGATGGCAGTCGAAAGCCCCTATGATCGATAAGACATTATCATACCTCGATTACCTCAAACTCAGGGATATTATACTCCAATTTTCGTCTACGCCCTTCTCCCGGGAGGGTCTGGAAAAACTCGGACCTCTTGACGATATTGAAGAGATCGCCAGGCGCCATGACCGCATAGAGGCCGTCATGGACGTCATAAAGTGGGACGGCAGGGTGCCTCTCTCCGACGTTCCCGACATAACCGGGGTGCTGGCCAGGATGTCCATCAGGGATTCCGTCCTCGAGCCCTCGGAATTCCTTTCCCTGACGAATTTCCTGAGAGTTTGTGAAGACGCCGCGGGCTTTCTCGCGAAGGTGTTCAAGAGAAGCACCTTCACCGACGAGCTCGTTGCCGGTATTGACAGGCTGCCCGCACTTTCCCGGCGGATCGCGCGCTCGGTGAACGCAGAGGGTTATCTCGAAGACAGCGCGTCCTACGAACTGTCACGAATACGGGCGGACCTCTTCATGAACAGGGAGAGGATCAGGAAGCAGCTTGAGCGGGTCATGAGCCGGGAGGCCATGCGTCCCATCATCCAGGATGACTACATATCCCTCAGGAACAACAGGTATGTCATTCCACTGAAGCCGAACTTCAACGAGGCCATACAGGGCATCGTGCACGACTATTCCCATTCTCTCAAGACATCCTTTGTCGAGCCCGTGGAGTGCGTGGAGCTCAACAACAGCATCAATATCCTTGTCAACGAGGAAAAGGAGGAGGAAAAGAAGGTCCTCCAGGAGCTTACCGATTTCACGCGGGATTTCAGGGAGACCCTCGAAGGAAACGTCCGGTGTCTTGCCGACCTGGACTTCTTTCACGCCATAGCGCTTTTCTGCCACGAATTCAGGTGTGTGAGGCCCGAGGTGACGCCCTCGGGAGGTCTTGAGATCAAGAAGGCCGTCAATCCCTTCATAGCGATGTCCCGCAGGAAGGACGCCGTGCCCATCGACATCATCATGAAAGAGGGCGAGAAGGTAATGATCATAAGCGGTCCCAACGCCGGGGGCAAAACCGCAGCGCTCAAGACGATCGGTCTTCTGTCACTGATGGCGAAGACGGGTCTCTTTATTCCCGCCGCCGAAAGGCCGGTCGTCCCGCTGTTTTCGAACGTGTTCGCGCTGATCGGGGACGAGCAGGACATATCGTTGGAGTTGAGCAGCTTCACCGCCCACATGTATGCCATCAAGGACCTGTATCTCAACGCCGGGGGCGACGAACTCGTTCTCATCGACGAGATAGGGGGCAACACGGAACCACAGGAGGCGTCGGCCCTGGCCATGGGGGTCATCGATGCCTTTGTCGAGAAGGGGTGCCGCGTCGTCGTCACGACCCACCTCAATCTCATCAAGGCCTATGGGTACATGAAGGATTACGCCATGAACGTGGCGACCTCCTTCGATACCACGAACATGAAGCCCCTTTACCAGCTCATCTATGGGACCGCCGGGTATTCGAACGCGATCAACGTCGCCAAAAAGATCGATGTCCCCCGGGTCATAATAGAGAAGAGCCACACGTATCTCACCGAGCAGGAGTTCATGCTCAACGACCTCATAACGAGTCTTGAGGAGGAGAGGGCAAAGACGGCCGAGGAGCGCCGGGAACTGACGAAGATCAAGGAGGAGGCCCGAGGGCGGCTCAAGGTCATCAGGGAAAAGAAGGACGACAGCCTCAGGAAATGGGAGAACAGGGCCCGCGAGCGGCTTCTCGAACTCGAGATCGAGGTCGAAGAGATCAAAAAAGAGGTTGCAAAAAAGGAAAGAACGTCTATAACAAAGAGTAAGGACAGAATACGTTCCCTGAAGGAAAGGCTGGGGGGACCCGCTGAGGAGGCCGGGGAGGACATCCGAATAGGCGACTACGTTCTTGTGAAGACACTGGGAAGTAAAGGGTACGTCGTCGATATCGACAAAGAGGGAAGTGTTTACGAAGTTGCCGTCGGCAACGTCAGGACGAAACTGAAACGGATGTTCATCGAGAAGACCATCGAAGGTCCGAAGCGGGCATCACGCGACAGATCCGAAATAAACGTAGAAAAGACAGAACAGCGGGACCTGAAGATAATCGGCATGCGGGTGGAAGAGGCGCTCAAGACCGTCGACACCTTCCTTGACCGGGCCGTTGTCGAGGGCACATCACAGGTCAGGATCGTGCATGGCGTGGGGACGGGGCGGCTCATGCAGGCTGTGAGGGACCGTCTTGCCGGGACGCCTTACGTCCGCACCTTTCACGCTGACGAGCACAACGCCGGCGTCACCATAGTGGAGTTCGCATGAAGGCCTCAGTCGATGAGCTTCTGCAGAGAGTGAGCATCATCGACGTCATATCCCAGCACGTGAAGCTGAGAAAGGCGGGAAAGGACTACATGGGCCTGTGTCCCTTCCACAAGGAGAAGACGCCTTCCTTCACCGTGAGCGTCGAGAAGCAGATATTCTATTGTTTCGGCTGCAGGGAAGGCGGCAATGCCATCAACTTCATCATGAAGTACGAGAACCTGACCTTCGTCGAGGCCCTCGAACATCTCGGTCGTCAATACGGCATAGAGGTCGAAAGGAAGGGGGACAGGCGGAAGGCAGGCCACTACGATGCCCTGGAGAAGCTCTGTGAGTATTACCGGAAGGGCCTCAAACGCGCCGGCTTTGCCCTCGAGTATCTTGAGAAGCGCGGCATCTCCCGGGAGATAGCGGATGAGTTCAGGCTCGGATACAGCGAGCGTTCCCGCGGTGCCCTGAAGGCCGCTCTCAAGGCAACTCAGATACCAACCGACGTATTCCTCAGTACAGGCATCGTGAGGATGAAAGAGACGGATTTGTACGACATGTTCGGGGGAAGGATCGTCATCCCCATCATCGATGTCAACAAGAGAGTCATCGGTTTCGGGGGAAGGACGCTGGAAAAGAACGGGATACCGAAGTATGTGAACTCCCCCGAATCGTCCGTGTTCTCGAAGCGCACGTCCCTGTTCGGCATTGACCGGACGAAGAAGCACATCACCGATCGGGACGAGGTGTACATCGTTGAGGGTTACTTCGATCTCATAGGCCTGTACGGGGCAGGGATCACCAATGTCGTCTCCACGCTGGGGACCTCGGTCACCGAGGGACAGATCATGAAGTTAAGGAACTACACGGAGAACATCACCCTCATGCTCGATGGCGACGAAGCGGGTATCAAGAGTGCCCTGAGACTGATCGGCCTCTTCGCGGAGATGGATGTCAACGGCAACATGGTCGTCCTTCCGGAAGGGCATGACCCCGACAGCTTTGTCCGGGAAAAAGGTGCCGCCGCCGTGGCGGAGATTGTAAAGGGCAAGAAGCCCATCCTGGACTTCTATTTCGACCATTATTCCGGAAGAGAAAAGATGACGACCCTTCAGGGCAAGCAGGCCTTCATCAGGCAGGTGATGCCCCACATCGATGCCATCCGCGACAGGGTCAGGACGAGACTGTACGTCAAAAGGCTTTCGGAACTGACGGGGGTCGAGGAAGAGCATTTTGCGGGGACGAGGACCTACGAGGTAAGAGGTGAGGCTCCACGGGCGGATGCCGCCAAAGGGGTGATCGAGAGAAAGGTCATCAATGTCTGCATGGCACGCCCCGAGCTTCTTGAATTTCTTAAGGGAAAGGAGGCATTGCTACACTATATCAGGGATGACGACGTCAAAGAGGTCATAACAAGAATGTTTGCCTGCGTTGAGCAGGGCAGGAACCTTGATGCGAAGAGTTTCATCGAAACGCTTGACAGGGAGGACCTGAAAGGGCTTGTCCTCAAAGCGGCTTTTGACGAGGCCGGGATGGACCCCGATGAGCCCGAGAAGGTGCTTCTTGATTATTTCAGGCACATTGAACGCCAGTTCTTCAGGGAAAAGTCGAAGAAGATCACCGAGAAACTTGCCGAGGCGGAGAGATCGGGGGACGCAGCGGCGGTCACAGAACTCCTGGAACAGAAGAGGCAGGTATTGACGCATATAAAAAATAATTTTTTATAGAGAGGTGGCCATGCCTGAAAAAGTAAGGAGATATTATCCTTATGAAGAGAATCTTGAGAACAGGGAACTGTACGCGTTCATATCACATGGTGAGAAGCCCAGCAACATCCTTGACGACATCGATCTTTTCGAGATCGAACACCAGGATGCGATCGGCGGCGCGGAGAACGTGGACGCCGACGAGGCCCTGGAAGGGGACTTCGAGGAGGTCTGCGACGACGACCTCATCAACCCTATCCGTCATTACATCAAGGAGATGGGAAGCATGGCGCTCCTGACGCGGGAAGGCGAGAAGGAGATCGCCCGCCTCATGGAAGAGGCGAGGGAAGAGATAAAGCAGGTACTCCTGTCTTTTCCCGGCACCGTCAGGGAACTGCTCAACGCCCTCATGGCGCTCAAGACATCGAAGGCGGCCGTCAAGGACATCACCGTCGAGGCGGATGATGAGGATGAAGGAGACACGGAGCTCGAATATCAGAGAGAAAGGGTGATCGCCCTGCTCGAGCGGCTGAAGGAAGAGCATTCCCGCTCGGGAGAGAACGCAAAAGGCAGGAAAGACGGCCACAGCAAGGAGATGCAGAAGATAATAACCGAGATCAACCTCAGTAAGAAGATCACGGAAAAGATCATCCTCCGCATGAAACGGTACGTGGAGCGCATCGACAAGATCGACATCGAGATCGCCCGGTACAGGAGATCGAAGGAGAAAGGAAGTAAGAGGCACCTGCTGGCCCTGATGAACAGAAAGGAGAGGATCGAGGATGAGATCGGGATGTCCTCGAAACTCCTGAGGCATTACCTGAAGAGGATCGAGAAGGCGGAATCCGATTTCGCGGGGGCCAAGAACGAACTCGTCAAGGCCAATCTCAGGCTTGTCGTGAGCATCGCGAAAAGGTACATCAACAGGGGCCTGTCGCTGCTCGACCTCATCCAGGAGGGAAATATCGGCCTGATGAAGGCGGTGGACCGCTTCGAATACAAGCGGGGCTACAAGTTCAGCACCTACGCGACCTGGTGGATCCGCCAGTCGATCACCCGGGCCATCGCGGACCAGGCGCGGACGATACGGATCCCCGTCCACATGATAGAGACCATCAACAAGATCATACGGGTGTCCCGCGGGCTCGTGCAGGAACTGGGCAGGGAGCCCTATCCCGATGAGATAGCCGACAGGATAGGCTTCTCGTCGGAAAAGGTGAGAAGGGTTCTCAGGATAACCAAGGAGCCCATATCCCTGGAGACGCCCATCAACGATGACGAGGATACGCACCTCGCGGATTTCATCGAGGACAAGAACGTGCTCACGCCCCAGGATTCAGCCATCTACGAAGACCTCGTGACCAACCTCAATTCCATCCTTTCGACGCTCTCCCCCAGGGAGGAAAGGGTGGTCAGGATGCGGTTCGGGCTCGGGGAGAGGCAGGACCACACCCTTGAAGAGGTGGGGCAGGTCTTCGAGGTCACCCGTGAGCGTATACGGCAGATCGAGGCCAAGGCCTTGAAGAAGCTCAGGCACCCGATGAGGGCAAAGCTCCTGCGTTCCTTCGTGGATCTGTGATATAGAGGACAATGATCAATGACCAAATTCCGATAACCAATGAAGGAGATAATGACCGATTTACCAATAACCAATTGACCAAAATGAGAGGCAGCGCAAGGCTATGGTGCCTGTTGCCGTTTGGTAATTGGAGCTTGGTGATTGGTTGTTTTCCGGTCATTGGGATTTGGTTATTGGTCATTGTCTTCTCATTGCCAGTTTTTCCTTGACAAAAGGGCATCGGTAAAATAATTTATGCAAAATTTCCCATGGTTGTGATGATAAATTCAAGGTAAAACAAGGGGATTTTCATATTGCTTACGGTATAAGGTACAGTCCTGTTCGGCTCCCGGCCGTTTCGTTTTTACTTCGTGGTTTTCGGTACAAATCCGCATACAGGAGGAGGTTGAAGAAGTGAAGGTCCTAGTGTTCATGAAACAGGTGGCTGATACGGAAGCGCGCATCATCATAGGTTCCGATCAGAAGAGTCTTGAGGTCGAGAATAAATATGTTGTGAACTTCTTCGATGAATTTGCTGTTGAGGAGGCCATACGTATAAAAGAGGCGCTGAAGGACGTGGAGATAACGGTGTGCGCCTTCGCGCCGCAGAGGGCCGTCGAGGCCTTGAGGACGACGATAGCCATGGGCGCGGACAGGGCCTTCCTTGTCGACAGCACGAACCACGAGACCGGCGATCCCCTCATCGTTTCGCGCGTTCTCGCAGGGTTCGCCCGGAGAGACGGGTTCGACGTCATACTCTGCGGTCGCCAGGCGATGGACGACGAGAGCGCCAACGTGGGTCCCATGGTGGCGGAGTTCCTCGGTATACCGCACGTGAGCCAGGTAATGAAACTTACCGTCACCGGCGGCAAGGCCGAGGTGGAAAACGAGATAGAAGGGGGCAGGAGAACATCGGAGGTCTCACTGCCGGCCCTTTTCACCTGCCAGAAAGGCCTCAACGAGCCCAGGGTACCTCTCATCACGGGCGTGATGAAGGCCATGAAGACGCAGATAGATGTCCTCGATCCCGCGTCCATCGAAATACCCTTCGGTCCCATAGACAGGGAGGCATCGAAGATCACGGTGTTGTCCTACGAGGCACCCGCCGGTCGGCCATCGGTCCGCATCATGGAGGGGGCGTCACCGGAAGAGAAGGTGCAGAGCCTTGTCAGGGCGCTCAAGGATGAGGCGAAGGTCCTGTAGAGAGGAGGATTGCACATGACCAGGGACGTTTTTGTTGTTGTGGAATGTAAAGACTCGAAGCCGAGAAAGGCTTCGCTCGAACTACTGTCCATCGGCAGGGAGATGGCCTCACAGTTCTCTTCCACGCTTTTCGCGGTGGTGTTGGGGTCGGGCCTTGAGGGTGCCGCCGATGCCGTCGCCCGCTATGCCGGCAGGACCATTCTCGTTGACAATGCTGCGCTTGCGGAGTACGGGTGGGATACCTACGGATCGGTCCTCGAGAGTATCCTGAAGAAGTACGAGCCGATGGTCGTTCTGGGAACGTCGTCGGTGACGGGCAAGGACCTCTTTCCCAGGGTGGCCGCGCGTCTCTCTGCCGCGATGGTATCCGACGCGGTCGGTATCGACATGGCAGGCGAAGGGATAAGGATAAAGAAACCCCTCTACGGCGGCAAGGTGATCTCCTGGCTCGCTCCGAAGGCGGACTCGACGGTTATCGTCACCTTCAGGCCCAATTCCTTTGCCGTGGCCGAGGCGGGTGAGAAGGGTGAGATCATTGAGGAAGCGGCGACCGTGGCCGCGAATCCCGCGATGAAGACGCTGTCGTCGGAAAGGAAGACCTCCGGCAAGGTGGACCTCCAGGAGGCCGATTTCATCATCTGCGGAGGCAGGGGCATGAAGGCCGCCGAGAACTTTGCCATGCTCGATGAGATAGCCGACCTCATGGGCGGCCGCACGGGCGCGTCGAGGACAGTCATCGACAGCAAGTGGAGAGACTACGACGACCAGATCGGAAAGAGCGGGAAGACGGTCTCTCCGAAACTGTACATCGGATGCGGCCTGTCAGGGGCCCTTCACCATATCATGGGCATGGACACCTCAAAGGTCATCGTGGCCATCAACAAGGACCCCAACGCTCCCATATTCCAGTATGCCGATTACGGCATCGTGGATGATGTCTTCGCCGTTCTTCCCGCCCTGAAGGATGAGCTGAAGAAGGCACGGGAAGAGACGTAAGGGACATGGACAAGATCGATGTCGTGATCGTCGGGGCCGGCCTTGCCGGCCTGTCCTGCGCCTTTGTGCTTTCCGGGCACGGTCTTCAGGTCATCGTCGTGGAACGCGGTGACTTCGCGGGCAGCAAGAACGTGACGGGCGGAAGGCTCTACCTCAAACCGATAAACAGCGCGGCATCGGAGATGCTCGACGGAGCGCCTTTTGAGCGCAAGGTCGTACGCGAGCGCTGGAGCCTCCTGGGAAGGACCAATTCCGTCAGTATCGACCACACCTCTGACAGGGTAAGGGACGAGGACCACAGCTACACGGTGCTCAGGGCGCGCCTCGACAGATGGCTCTCGGAGCGTCTTGTGGCGAGGGGAGTCTTCGTTATCCCCAGGTACCGCGTCGACGACCTCCTGTGGGAGAACGGGGCGGTGGCCGGGATACGCGCCGGGGCGGAAGAGATCCCCGCGCACGTCGTCGTGGCCGCCGATGGCGTCCTCTCCTTCATGGGCCGCAAGGCGGGGCTGGTGCCTGCCCTGTCTCCGAAGGCCTGCGCCGTAGGCATGAAGGAGGTACTCGAGCTTCCCGAAGAGAAGATAAACGACCGCTTCAACGTCGGTGACGGCGAAGGCGTCGCGCACCTTTTCCTCGGTGACGTGACGAAGGGCGTCTTTGGGGGCGGTTTTCTCTACACGAACAGGGATACCATTTCCCTGGGTGTCGTGGCGGGCATCGGTGCCATGATGGGAAGAGCACCCGCGATGGACGCGTCGACGCTCCTCGATATGTTCAAGGAGCGCTACGAGATGCGAAGGCTCCTCGATGGCGCGAAGATCGTCGAGTATTCGGCGCATGTCATACCCGAGGCCGGCTACGACGGCGTCGGGAAGCTCTGCGGCAACGGCATACTCCTTGCCGGTGACGCCGCGGGTCTTGCGCTGAACATGGGTGTGACGGTCCGGGGGATGGAATTTGCCATCGCCTCCGGCATAGCTGCCGCCGAGGCCATAGTCGAGGCAAAGGCCGCCGGTGATCTTTCCGAAAAAGGGCTTTCCCGCTACCCGGAACGCCTCAGACAGACCTTCGTGCTCAAGGACCTCGAGACATCGAGGAGAGTGCCGGAATACCTCGACAACGACTCCTTCTTCTCCTACTACCCCGAAACCTTCCCCGGTCTCGTCGAGAAGGTCATGTGGTTTGGCGAGGAGCCGAAAGGGTCCCTGGGAAAGACGCTGTGGAAAGAGCTTCGCTCGTCGGGCATGCTGAGCGTGAAACGGCTCATGGAACTCTACCGCATCAGGAACATCTAAGGTGAGACGCGATGAAGATAGACGAAAAGCTTGCCCTTGACGCCTTCAAGACGGACAGGGAGAGCCACATCCTCATAGACCACGATATCTGCCGGTCCAAATGCACCGCCCGGCACTGTCTGACCATCTGTCCCGGACACCTCTACACATTCAACGAAGAGGAGAACGAGATAGCAGTGGAGTATGCCGGATGCCTTGAGTGCGGAACCTGCCTGATAGCCTGCACCGAAGGCGCCATCAAGTGGAGTTACCCGAAAGGCGACTTCGGGGTACAGTACAGGTATGGATAGAAGAGGGGTAATGGGTGATAGGTGATAGGTAATAGGTAATAGGTAATAGGAACTGTCGCAAAGGTTTCGTTCTTCCTTCCTTTCCCATGACCTATAACCCATAACCTGTTTCCTGCTTCTAACCTGTTTCTTCTTTTCTTTCTTTCTGCTATTTTAATTATGGGTTTTCTATGGAGATCATCACTGTCAGGGATCTGATCAAGGAATACAACGGGGTGAGGGCCGTTGACAGGGTTAGTTTCTCCATAGTCAGGGGGGAGTGCTTCGGCTTTCTTGGGCCCAACGGGGCCGGGAAGACGACGACAATGCGCATCATCCATTGCTTCCTTCCCCCCACGGGCGGGGAGGTCAGGGTTCTCGGGCATGACGTCACGAGGGAGCCGAGCCTCATCAAGTCGCGCATGGGTGTAATGCCCCAGGACGACAGCCTCGACCCGGATCTTTCCGTCATTCAGAACCTTGTCGTTTACGGCAGGTACTTCGATATGCCGAAGAAAAAAACCGTGCCCCTGGCGAGGGAGCTTCTCGCCTCCGTGGGTCTCACGGACAAGATGAAGGCCAACATCAGGGAATTGTCGGGAGGCATGAAGAGGAGCCTCCTTCTCGTGAGGTCCATCGTGAACGACCCCGACGTCATAATACTCGACGAGCCGACGACAGGACTTGACCCCCACAGCAGGCAGATGGTCTGGAGGAGGCTCGAAGATTTGAAACGGCAGGGCAAGACCCTGCTTCTGACGACACACTACATGGAGGAGGCGGAGAGACTCTGCGACCGCGTGGCCATCATGGACAGGGGAAAGATCATCGTCATCGCCTCTCCGAGGGACCTTATGGACGAACATGGAGGGAACCTCGAAGCGGTGTACCTCACACTCACGGGGAGGAAGCTTGAGAATTAAGCGTGCCCTGAGGGTGTGGCAGAGGCACTTCACCGTCTACAGGAAACTCTATCTGTCGAGCATTGCCCTGAACTTCGTGGAGCCCGTCCTCTACCTTGTGGCCTTCGGTTTCGGCCTGGGCGGGTATATCACGGCGGTCGAGGGGAAACCCTACATCAATTTCATCGCGCCCGGCATCATAGCCTCCTCGTCGATGTTCGCGACCGTCTACGAATGCACCTACGGCACCTATGTGCGGATATTCTTCCAGAAGACCTTCGACGCCATACTGGCGACACCGGTGAACATAGACGACCTCATTGCGGGTGAGCTCATATGGGGGGCCACGAAAAGCGTGCTCTACGGCATCATCATCATCGGGACGATAAGTGCCTTTCGCCTCGTCGATTCTCCCCTCATTATCCTTGCCATCCCCTTTCTCTTCCTGAGCGGGCTCATCTTCGCGCAGATCTCGCTCGTGTGCGTGGCCCTGGTCCCCGGCGTCGATTCCCTGAACTACTTCTACACGCTCTTTCTGTCGCCCATGTTCCTCCTCTCGGGGATATTCTTTCCCCTCCACAATCTCCCTGCCTTTGTGGGCAAGGTGGCCTGGTTCACGCCCCTGTATCACCTCACCAACGTCTGCAGGGCCCTTGCCGCGGGATCCCCCGGTAACGCCCTGGAAGGGATACTGTGGATAATCGTCGTCGTTATCCTCCTGTCCCCCTTTCCCTTCAGGTTGATGCGAAGGAGGATTATCAGGTAGGGCTTTCTATCGTTCCGATGGGGAGTGGTCGAGGAGCCTCAAGATGATCCTGTCCACGGCGGTATCGACGGTCGATGTCGCGACATGGTTGTTGGAGAAGATGGAGAAGGCGAGCCTCTCCCCTTTCATCGTTGTCACGTATCCCGAGAGGCTCCTGACGTGCGTCATCGTCCCCGTCTTCGCCCGCACTCTTTCCGCCGCGCGGGAGCCCTGGAGCCTTGCGCCGAGAGTGCCGTCAACGCTCATGACGGGGAGGGAGTCGATGAATGTGCGGGCGTGGGGCCCCTCTGCCATGATCCTCAGTACCTGGGCGACACTGTCGGGTGTGACGAGGTCATGCCGGGAGAGACCGGAGCCATCGGCCATGACGACTCCGGAGGTATCCACCCCGGCGCGGCGAAGAGCGGCAAGGGCGACCTCGGCGGACGCCTGGGTTCCGGTTGCGCCCGTGGCCCTGCCCGTCGCGAAAAGTAGTAGCTCGGCGTAGAGATTGTTGCTGAGCTTGTTGACCACCTTTATGATCTCGGCCAGCCGGACAGAACGGTAGACGGCTGCGGTCCTCCATGTCCCCTTTTCCTTTCTTGTCCGTATGTCCACCGTTTTCGGGCAATTCCGGGCGCACAGGATATCTCCCTTTACGGTGATGCCGGAGGCTTGAAGGGTTTCCCGCAGCACAAAACCCCCGAAATAGGCGGGGTGGTTCACGGCTACGTAGCGCGTTACCGTTGTTGTCCCGGGCCCGATGAGGCCTGTTATCGACAGGGTCCTCGGCGTCGTGTACTCGAGGTTGACGATATCCGGGCCGGCATCCCTTCGGCGTGTGAGGCCGCGCGTGAGACTCACATACTCCGTGACAGGCTCCATGGCGATGCGCAGTGCCTCTGCTGTCTTGTCCGACGGGGTTATGTCGAGCTGGATGCAGTTATTGTTAAAGGTAAAGGCATCCCTGGGGGCGCTGAAGCAGTTCACCGGGTCGATGTCCCAGCCTTTGCCGTAGGGCTTGTCCGGGAACGCAGAGTTATCGATCACAAGGTCGCCGCCGATCTCCCTCACGCCCTGCTCCTTCAACGCTGTCGCCCACTGGCGGAACACGTGGAGTACGTCTCCCTGGTGGAAGTATCCCGATATGGTGGGGTCGCCCGATCCCTCGACAATGATGTCTCCATCCAGGACGCCGGAGGCCACCGTGCCGTTCATGAGAAGCCTCGTCTCCCACCGGAAATCCGGCGAGAGCGCGAGGATCGCCGCGGCCGTGGTGAAAAGCTTCATGTTGGAGGCGGGAACGAACCGTTTGCCTGCGTTGTATGAGAAGATCCTCCGCCCCGTTGTCAGGGATTCGACCACGATCCCCAGGTGGGCCGATTCAAGCCCGGGGTCGCGAAGGATGGCCGTGATATCTTCCTCCAGTGTCCCGGCCGCGGCGGCCCCGGCGAAGAGGTCAAGGGCACAGAGGACCGACAGGAGCCCAATGATCACAATCAGGCACCGCGGATGGCTGTGGGCCCTGTCTCGTGCCGCCCTGTTGCCCTTTGTCATGATGTCACATCCTTGCGGGTCAGTAGTTCGACAGGAGGCACCTGTCGTTCTGGCACAGATGGGTCTTTATGCGTCCGGGGAACCTGTTCTCCAGGTTTTCTATCCTCTTGGATTTCGTGATGAAGAGGACCTTCCTGTCGGAGCCGAGAAGGCGGAAGAATTCCTCCTCGTCCATGAATATCTTCCGGGCGTCGTCGTATTTCGCGCCCATGGCGAGTTCTCCCTTGTACGACGCGATCACAACAGGTTGCCTGAGGTAGAAGGGGATCGTCAGGTCCAGCCCGGAGTAGTTTACGATGATGTCCGGTCGTGCTTTCATCTCCGACGCGGCCAGCGCCAGTTTCTTGGCCGTGTTAATCCTGTCGACTACCCCGGAATGGGCCATGATGGCGGTGATGGTGGAGAGAGAGAACAGAAAGAGTATGACGAAAAGCCTTTTCGGGTCCCTGAAGGTCCGCAGGAAGAAAAGGACGAGACAGGCGGCCGAGGTGAGGGATATCCAGAGAGAGAAGTACTTCAGGTCAAGCGTGATGGACGTTGCGTCCATCGAGATGTCGGCGATGTAGGCCATAAAATCCTTGCTGAAATACAGCAGGCCGGAGAAGACGAGTATTGTCATGCCGACTCCGTAGGCGACTATCTCCCAGTGTCGCCGAAAACGGGACCCGCGGCTCTCGTGGAAAAGGATGCCGAGGGGAATGGCGAGGGCGGGGAAGATGGGGAGAACGTACGGCGGAAGCTTGGAGCCGGAGACGCTGAAGAAGACGAACACGAGGGCCGACCAGAGGATAAAGAAACGGCAGTCGGGGCGTTTCCACGTCGCGGCGACGGCGCGGGGGATGAAGAGCGACCAGGGCAGCATCCCTCCCAGGAGAACGGGTATGAAGTAGTGCAGGGGCCCTCCCCTGTCATGCTTCTCGGTGATGAAGCGAAGGAAATGCTGGTCCACGAAGAAGAAGTCGACGAACTCTCTTTCTCTCACCGAGATGATGACGAACCACGGCGCCGCCAGGGCGAAATACAGGAGGAAGCCCGTGAGAGGCTTCATGTGCCGTATGAAAGAGATGTTCCTTTGCATGAGGAGGAAGATAAGAATGGTGCCGAACAGGAGGACCGGTGCGACGGGACCTTTCGTCAGCGTTGCCACCGCCATCGCCCCGTAGAACCCGTAGACAAAGACGCCTTTTCTTTCCCGGTAGTGTTCGTAGAAACAAAGGAGAGCCAGAAAGAGCCAGAAGGTAAGGACCATGTCCGTCGTGACTATCCGTGCCATTCCAAAGAAGCCGAAGGACGACAGGAGGACGAGGGAGGCGAGGAAGGCCGCGCCCTCGTCGGTCCACCTCCGGCAGAAAAAGAAGAGACACATGACGCAGAGGAAGGCGGCAAGGGCGTTGGGGAACCTGAAGGACCATTCGCTTACCCCGAAGATCTTGTACGACACCGCCACGGCCCAGTAGAGGAAGGGCGGTTTTTCAAAGTACCGCACGTCGTTGAGCCGGGGGACGGTATAGTCCCCGCTCTCCACCATCTCCCGGGGTATCTCGGCGTATCTCCCTTCGTCAGGTTCCTTCAGGGAATAATCGCCGAGTCCATAGAAGATGAAGGCGTATGACAGTACAAGAAGGATGATCGTGTACTTGAGGAAGGTGTTTCCCGGTCTCATGATCATTATCCGCCGTCCCCCTTCTTGAACCTGAAAAGGACCATCGCCGTATCCCCGATGCGGTCTTCCGTCTCGATGGCAGCGCCGGGCAGGGCCTCCGTCACTTCGTCCGCATCCCGCCCGCGGGTCAGGATGTAGAATTCCTTCCGCCGCGACGCTAGCTCCTTAAGCCCGGCGACGTCATGCTCCTCCACGTGGACGGCGAATCGTCCAACGTAGTATACATAAACTCCGCGCATACTGCCATAGTAGACCCAGGGCACGTTATCGCCGGCGAGGGCCCGTATCTTCTGGGCCATGGGCTTCGGCGACTTGTACCGGTTCCATTTCCCGTATATGGAGATGTTCCCCGTCATGTACGCCAGGGCCATGAAGACGGCTATCGAGGCGAAGGCGGCCCGCGCCCGGTGAAGCCGCATCGAGACAAGGATGAGAGCACCGGAACATATGGCAAGTGAACCGAGGATGATCCTTTCGGGCAGGAATTCGCCGTAAAGGGGTGTCCTGTACACGAGAAGTCCTATTCCCAGGGCGGCAAAGACGCCCGCCGTCACGGAAAAGACTATCCTGTTGTAGATGCTCTTCGAGTCGGTGATCGTACCGGACACGATGACGGCGAGGGCGGGCAGGGCCGGAAGCATGTATTTGCTGATCTTTCCTGACGAGAGCGAAAGGAAGAAGAAGAACCAGACGAACCACAGCGTGAAGAATCGCGTCCACCGGTCTGTCTTCCATTTCCTGACGGCCACATAGAGAGCAGGCGGCAGAAAGAGGCTGAAGGGGAAGAAATCCAGGGGGAGTGTTGTGAAATAGTAATAGAAAGGCCTCTTGTGGCTCCAGGCGTCGAAGAACCGCAGAAAGTTCTGGCGCAGGATGTTCTCATAAAGGTAGGGGAAGCCTTCCCGGGCGTACACTGCGAGGTACCAGGGAAGGACGATGGCGATGAAAAGAAGGATGCCGGGGCAGGTGTGCCGGTTAAGGAGCACCGCCCATCTTCTCTCTGTGGCGCAATACAGGACCACTACTGGTGCCGCGAGCGCCACACAGAGGGGACCCTTTGTCATGAAAGCAAGGGCGAGGGAGATGAAGAAGAGATAGTACCAGACCTTCCTCTCTGTCTCCGTGAACTGAAAGAAGAAAAGGAGCGCCATGACCAGGGCTGCCGAGAACACCATGTCCACCTGCAGGTAGCGGGCCTGCCAGTAGAAAAGAGGCGCAAGCCCCAGTATCGCCGTGGCGTACAGGGTTCGGGTCAGGCCGAAGCGTGCCTTCAGGGTGAGGAAGAAGACAAGGATGACGGCGATGGCGGCGAGGCTCGAAGCGAGGCGCATGGAGGCCTCATCGGGGAGCCACCGAAACAGCTTTGCGCAGGCGAAGACGGCATAGTAGAAGAACGGCGGTTTTTCTCCGTAAGCCTCACCGTTAAGGTGCGGAACGATAAGGTTATTGTCGAGCTCCTTCGCGATCTGCGCAAAATCCCCTTCGTCAGGGGCCCAAAAATCCCTCCCCCCGAGATTGGTAAGAAAAAGAAGCGCACAGGCTGCAAGGATCAGGACGAGTATGGCCCGCGTGCTTTTCATCGCAACAGACTATCCTAAATTCTCTCCAAACAAAAGGGGAAAAACCCAATCGCCGGGGATCAAGAGAATGACCAATGACCAGATTACAATGACCAAAGAGAATAATAATGATAAATGACCAATGACCAATGACGGGATCTCAATGACCAGGGATAACCAACTGGCGAAATCGGGCATTTCTGTTTGGTTATTGGATTCTGGTCATTGGTCATTTGTTTTCAAAAAAAGGGTAGACTGTAAGCCGGGTTCTGTTTTCCCGCCGGTGGGCGGAAACGGTGATCATTTCTCTAAGGATCCGGGTCACCCCGGACCTCAAGCGGCCTACCCGGGTTCTGGACGGGCCATCCATGCCGCTTCTGAAGCGGCACCCTCTTTGGCCTTGCATCGGATGGGGTTTACAAAGCTCCCGCGTCGCCGTGGGACTGGTGGGCTCTTACCCCGCCATTTCACCCTTACCCCCTTTCGGAGGCGGTGTGTTTTCTGTTGCACTTTCCCTGGGGTTGCCCCCGGTTCCCGTTAGGAACCATCCTGCCCTTCGATGCCCGGACTTTCCTCCCCGCTTTACGCGGAGCGACCACCCGTCTACCCTTTTAATATGGCATCCTTCGCGAGCTTGTCCGCTTCCCTGTTTTGCTCCCGCGGTATATATTGTATCGCAAAATGTTCGAAATGGCTCGCGATTTCTTTGACCCGCCGCACGTAGGAAAAGAGGGTCGTGTTCTTGATCCTGTAGACTCCCGTGACCTGGTTTGCCACGAGCTGTGAATCGGTATATACGGTTATGTCCTTGACGGAATGTTCGAGGGCGCTTGTCAGGGCGCGAAGAAGCGCCTCGTACTCGGCCATGTTGTTGGTCATTTCACCGAGATATATCCCCCGGGTGAATACGATCTCTCCCTTGTCGTCTCTGGCGACGATCCCGGCGCCGGACTTTCCGGGATTGCCCGAGGAAGCCCCGTCGACGTGCACGTGCCAGCGCATCAGTCGTGTTCTCTGAAGAAGAGGATGCGGTTGCAGCTCGGACACTGGATGAGCTGCTTGTTCTTCGTTACCTCAATGAAGAGTTGAGGGGGGATGTTCATGTTGCAGCCGAGGCACACACCGTTCCGCACGTTGGTGACTGCGATGCCGCCCCGTCCCTCGCGGAGGATGTTGTACGTGGTCCTTAGGTTGTCGCTGACGATGGAGAGAAGATTGTCACGTTCCGTTGTCAGTTTTGCTATGATCTCGTCCATTGAGCGTGTCTCTTTCTCTATGACCGCCTTTTCTGCCACCGATTCCATTTCCAGTCTCCCGAGCTCCAGCTGGGAGTTCTCGTAGTCTTTCCTCAGGTCCTCCACCTTGTCCATGAGGACGAGGACATCCTCCTCGGTCCGGTCGTTGGCCTCCTTCGCCGATTCGATCTCTTTCAGGAGGGCCTGGTATTCCTTGTTCGTCTTCACGTCGTAGAGCTTCACTTCGAGCTTCTTTATCTTATCCTTTTCGCCCTCAAGCTCTTTCTCTTTCTTGCGCCTCTCCTTTTCCAACTCCTCGACGATCTCTTTCTCTCTTTCGATCTTGTCGCGTACCTCGGCCAGCCGGTCTTCCATCTGCTTGAGTTTCCTGGGGGCCTGAAGAAGCTTCTGTTCCCCTTCCATGATCATCGATTGGATCTTCTGCGCCTCAAAAAGAGTTTCTAATTCCCGCTCCACGCTGTTGCCTCCATAAAAGAGAAGGGGTGTACCCGATGGTACACCCCTTCTTACGTAAGTAGGTTATTCCGTTCTATGAGAAATTTCTTCACCATGTCTTCATATGTGGGCCCACTTGGGTTCGAACCAAGGACCTACCGGTTATGAGCCGGTGGCTCTTCCAGCTGAGCTATGGGCCCAACTTCTGTAATAAAATAGCCGATTTCATGGGGGTTTGTCAATGACGGAATGGACCTCCGGCCCGGGTCATGGGTGATAGGTAATGGGTAATGGGAAGAACCGGGGAACCAAGGTTGATCAGTCCAAGCCATAACCCATTACCCCTGACCCATGACCCGTCTCTCTCTATTTTTCCATTCCATTTTCCCGCGAATCTATACTACAATGTCGACACGGCTGCGAAATGAGAAGATGGGGAGGCGTGTTGTGAGCGACGGTAAGGTCACGAAGGAAGAGCTTCTGGAAAAGGCAAGCAAGCCAGCGCTGGATGCGATGAAGATGCATCCTTTCTACAAGGGGAAGATCGAGATGGTCCCCAAGTGTGTCATCAGAGACATTGACGATTTCGCCATATGGTATACGCCGGGAGTGGCGGAGCCGTGCAAGGAGATAAACAGGGACCCCGAGAAGGTCTTCGAGCATACCAACAAGGGTAACATGGTGGGCATAGTGACCGACGGAACGAGGGTGCTCGGTCTTGGTGATATCGGTCCCATGGCGGGATTGCCCGTCATGGAGGGCAAGGCGCTCCTGTTCAAGTACCTGGGGGGAGTCGACGCTTTCCCCATTTGTCTCGATACGAAGGACCCCGATGAGATCGTGCGGACGGTGAAACTCATCGCGCCTGTTTTCGGGGGCATCAACCTCGAGGACATCGAGAACCCGAAATGCTTCTACGTTCTGGAAAAACTGAGGGCGGAATCGCCGATCCCCGTCTGGCATGATGACCAGCAGGGCACGGCGGCGGTTACCCTTGCCGGACTCGTGAACGCCCTGAAGATCGTGGGAAAGAAGATCGAAGACGCGAAGATCACCATGATCGGCATAGGCGCGGCGAACGTCTGCATCGTGCGCATGCTCATCAAGGCGGGGGCCGACCCCAGGAAGATCATCGTTGTGGACAGCAAAGGGATACTCAACCGGAAACGGGACGATATCAAGCCCAATTACAGGGAGAAGCTGGAGCTTGCCGCGACAACGAACGGAGAGAACCGGGAAGGCGATACCGCGGCGGCGTTGAAGGGACAGGACGTTCTCATTGCCCTCTCAAAGTCGGGACCGGACGTGATTGAGAAGGATTGGGTGGCGTCAATGGCAGACAACGCGATCGTCTTCGTCTGTGCCAACCCCATCCCCGAGATGTGGCCCTGGGACGCGAAAGAGGCGGGGGCCCGCATAGTTGCCACGGGCAGAAGCGATTTCCCCAACCAGGTGAACAATTCCGTCGGGTTCCCTGCGATATTCCGGGGCACCCTCGACGTCAGGGCCCGGACCATCACCGACGAGATGTGCATAGCCGCGGCATACGAGCTTGCCCGGTGTGCCGAGGACAGGGGACTCACCGAAGACCACCTCCTTCCGACGATGAATGAGTGGGAAGTCTTCCCCCGGGAGGCCGTAGCGGTCGCAAAGATGGCAATGAAGCAGGGTGTCGCGCGCCTTACCATCGACGAAAAGGAGCTCTACAACATGGCGGTCACGAAGATCCGCAGGGCCCAGGACGAAGTGGGCCTTCTCATGGAGAAGGGCATTATAGCGCCCTACGCCGGTTAAGGAGCCCCCATGCGCGAGATCCACGTGGACGATATCATCTCCGTTGTCGAACGCCTGTTCATCGACGCCAATATCGACCTTTCCGATGCCATGTACGGTGCCATCAGTGACGCGATAGAGAAAGAGAACTCACCCGTCGGCAGGGAGGTTTTGAGGGAACTCTTGAGGAACGCCGACACGGCGAGGGAAGAACGCATGCCCATATGCCAGGACACGGGTCTCGCGGTGACTTTTCTCGAGATCGGCCAGGATGCGCATATCGTGGGAGGAGACCTGACGGAGGCCGTGACGGAGGGCGTCCGCCGCGCGTATCGCAACGGATACCTCAGGAAGTCCTGCTGCCATCCCTTTACGCGGAAGAACACAGGGGACAATACACCCCCCATCATCCACACGAAGATAGTGCCCGGGGACGGTATGCGGATCACCGTTCTGCCGAAGGGCGGGGGAAGCGAGAACTATGGGGAGGTGCGCATGCTCATGCCCGCCGAGGGCAAGGAAGGGGTCCGCGCCTTTGTCCTCGAGATGGTGCGCAAGGGAGGTCCCAACCCCTGTCCGCCCATCATCGTCGGTGTGGGAATCGGGGGCAATTTCGAGACCTCGGCGCTTCTGTCCAAGGAGGCCCTCATGGTTCCCGTGGGCAAACGCAGCGATGACGGGGAGTTGGCGGACATGGAGAGGGAACTGCTCGAGGAGATCAACGCGACCGGCATAGGTCCTCAAGGATACGGGGGCACGGTGACGGCCCTTGACGTCCACATAAAGATGGCGCCCTGCCATCTCGCGTCGCTGCCCGTGGCGGTCAACATTCAGTGTCACGCGCATCGCGTCAGGGAGGCCCTGCTATGACGACGGACCTCAAACGGATAACGACGCCTCTCACGGATGATGAGACAGGGTCTCTCGGGGCAGGGGAGAAGGTCCTTCTCTCCGGTTTCATCTATACCGCCCGGGACGCCGCGCACAAGAGGTTCATCGAGACCCTCGATGCCGGTGGTGAACTGCCTTTTGACATCACGGGGCAGGTCATCTATTATTGCGGTCCCGCGCCGGCACCGCCGGGAAAGGTGATCGGTTCCTGCGGGCCCACGACGAGTTCCCGCATGGATGTCTATGCGCCCAGGCTCATCTCGCTGGGACTGAAAGGCATGATAGGAAAGGGCAAGCGCTCCGAAGGGGTCAGAGGGGCGCTTGAGAAACACGGGGCCGTCTATTTCGGGGCGACCGGGGGAGCCGGCGCGCTGCTTGCCCGCACCGTTGTCGAGGCGAAGGTCATCGCCTACGAAGACCTTGGCCCCGAGGCGGTAGTGAGGCTCGAGGTGAGGGACATGCCGCTTTTTGTCATCAACGATGTGCGCGGCAACGACTTGTATGAGGAAGGGATGAAGGGCTACAGGAAGTGATATCCTTATTTTGACTTTTTAGTGCAAATATTCTAAAAGAAAGAAAAAAGAAGGAGATGCAATGCCAGAGATTCGTGTCGCCATAGCCGGCGTGGGGAACTGCGCGAGCTCGTTGGTACAGGGTATCGTCTACTATTCCCGCAAGAGCGAAGACGCCATCGGACTCATGCACAGCGATATTTGCGGCTACAGGCCGGGAGATATCCGGATCGTGGCGGCCTTCGACATCGACCGGCGGAAGGTAGGGTCTCCCCTTGAGAAGGCCATCTTCGCGCCTCCCAACTGCACGAAGACCATAGATGCCGATATTCCGCCCACGGGCGTCACCGTCCTCATGGGCCGCGTGCTCGACGGCGTGGCGCCTCACATGAAGCAGTACCCCCCGGAGCGCTCCTTTGTCGTTGCCGACGAGGAGCCCGTTGACGTGGCAAAGGTTCTTAAGGAACGGAACGTCGATATCCTCCTTAACTACCTGCCCGTCGGTTCGGAGGAGGCGGTGCGCTATTACGCGGAGTGCTGCCTCGAAAGCGGCGTCAGTCTGATAAACTGTATCCCCGTTTTCATTGCCTCTGATGATAGCTGGGCGAAACGTTTCGAAGAGAAGGGGATACCGCTCGTTGGGGACGACGTCAAGTCCCAGATCGGGGCAACGATCATCCACAGGACCCTGGCCAAGCTTTTCAACGACCGCGGGGTCAAACTCGACAACACCTATCAGCTCAACACGGGAGGCAACACCGATTTTCTGAATATGCTCAACAGAGAACGGCTGACGTCGAAGAAGATATCGAAGACGGAGGCCGTGCAATCCGCTCTCGATGTTCCCATCCCGGCGGAGAACATCCACATAGGTCCTTCGGACTACGTCCCCTGGCAGAAGGACAACAAGGTCTGTTTCATGAGGCTCGAGGGGAGGATATTCGGGGATATATCCATCAACTGCGAACTGAGGCTATCCGTTGAAGACTCTCCGAACAGCGGCGGGTGCATCATAGACGCGGTGCGATGCTGCAAGGTGGCGCGGGACAGGGGCGTCGGCGGAGCGCTGGAGTCCATCTCCGCCTACACGATGAAGCACCCCATCCGGCAGTATCCCGACGAGAAGGCACGGGCGATGGTGGAGGAGTTTATCAGGGGTGAAAGGTTCCGGTAGGGGGCCCTTGCGTGATAAGCTCAAAGATCGGCCATCGCCTTGACCCGGTTGTCTTGTCCCTGTACCGGTCCGTGTTCGGACGAAAGACGATATCTCCCAACATCATAAGCTGCACGGGCACCTTCTTCGGTTTTCTCGCGGCAGCTCTTATCTTCACGGGATCGCCCGCGGCCGGCGCGGCGTCGCTGATCGTGGCAGGCTTCTTCGACATCCTCGACGGCGCCGTCGCACGGGGAGCCGGCAGGGTGACGCGCTTCGGCGGCTTTTTCGACTCCGTCCTCGACAGATACACGGACATGGCCGTCATGGGCGCCGTCCTCTTTGTCTATGTCCGTGAGGGGAGCGCCGGATACGCCATTGCCGCCTTTGTCGCCGTGATCGGTACCGCGCTCATACCCTATACCCGCGCCCGGGCGGAGGCCGCGAACCTTTCGGGCAAAACCGGCCTCCTGGAGAGGCCGGAGAGGCTTGTCCTTATCATCATCGGCCTCTTTGTCCCCTTCCTGCTCGACTACATCATCATCCTCCTCGCAGTCCTTACCCACGTAACGGTCATTCAAAGGATCGTTTATGTGTGGAGGCAGACAAGAAAAGACGGTTAGAACCGTTAGAGCCGTTGGCACCGTTAGAACCGGCAGAACGGCTAGAACTGTTTGAACCGCTGGAATGATTGGGATAGTTGAAGTAGGAGTGCAGGGAATCGTCGGAACGGACGGAAGTGTTAAGAATCATCAGGGCATTGGATCAATCCTTGCCCTTGCCGGAACAACAAATGATTGCTCGGCTCTAACGGCTCTAACGGTTCTAACCATCTTCACCGATTTATCATATTGAAAATCTCTTCTTTGAGTATGTTTTTTGCCATTTCGCGGGGGATGCCGGACTTGATGACGGTGCCTTTCTTGAAGAGCATGGCGCTGTTCGCGCCGAAGGCGAGGCCTATGTCAGCCTCGCGTGCCTCACCCGGGCCGTTGACCTCGCAGCCCATGATAGCCACGTCGAGGTATGAATCGAAGTCGTTGATCTCCTTCTCGAATTCCTCGACTATCTCGGGAAGGTTCACCTTTGTCCTGCCGCAGGTGGGGCAGGAGATGATGTTGATACCGCGTTTCCTCAGACCCAGGTCGCGCAGGATATGGTAGGCGGCTATGACCTCGTACACGGGATTGCCGGTAAGGGAGACCCTGATGGTGTCGCCTATGCCCTCGTGAAGGAGTATGCCGATGCCTATCGCCGATTTGATGGCGCCCGAAAAGACGGGCCCCGCCTCTGTTATCCCCACATGGAGGGGATAGTCAGACTTCCTGGAAAACTTTCTGTAGGCATCGATGGTCTCCCTTATGTCCGATGCCTTGAGAGAGACCTTGAGCTCCGTCCATCCCACGTCTTCGAAGAGGGCCACGTGGTAGAGAGCACTTTCAACCATGGCGTCGGCGCCGGGTCTCCCATGTTTCCTGAGAACCCTTTTCTCCAGGGAACCGATGTTCATCCCGAGCCTGACGGGCGTCTTTGTTTCAAGGGCTGCTACCGCGATCTCCCGCATTTTGCGCAGGTTGTTGATAGTGCCGGGGTTTACCCTGATGCCGTCGATACCGAGTTCCATGGCCTTCAGCGCTATCTTGTGGTTGAAGTGGATATCGCCAATGATGGGTATGTCCACTTCCTTCCTGAGAAAGGGGATTATCTTGCACGTCTCTTCCTGGGGCAGGGCGATCCTGACCAGTTCGCATCCGGCCTTCTTCAGTTCCCGCGTCTGCTCCAGGGTCTCAATGAAGTTCTCGGGGTTTGTTTTGAGCATGGATTGAACAACAATGGGGCTTGTCCCCCCGATGGTGATTCCACCGACCCTGATCTGCTTTGTCTTCTTTCTTTTCACCTGTTTTCCCCCGGATTGAGGTGTGCCGTTCGTAACCCTGCTTATAATATCCCCGCCCGAGTCTGATGTCAACCGTTGCAGGCAAGAAATCAGATGTCAAGAGCCAAGGTTATTCCCCACCCCCGGGGCCGCGGTAATTCCCCACTTTTGCCGGAGAGGGTAGTCTGTTACTGCCTGGTTTTGGGACTCAGTGTTCTCCTGTAGGATTCTCCTCCGTCAAT